>Ga0208643_1000008_pt1 | contig 135699 bp, 160 predicted proteins | sample VirMetDEL_Nov_12_FD_184516 | JGI IMG/M metagenome (GOLD analysis project Ga0208643, IMG submission 184516) | Aqueous microbial communities from the Delaware River and Bay under freshwater to marine salinity gradient to study organic matter... | ecosystem: Environmental > Aquatic > Marine >...
AATGTTCTGTACCACATCATCAAATGTGAGTTCTGGGTTGTTGCTGGTGAATCGATCAATGTGGATTTTCATCACTCACTCCTCCAATTAATCAACACTTGCAACAAATGCCATTCACCATGTGTCAGACTAAACTTCTCAACACCACTCTTGCGATCAATAACAATATCGTATCCTTCGCCGTTTGTCCACTCAGTGACTTCCATATAGTCATTGTCGCCGCTCAGGTAGCAGTAACCTCTAAGTTCTGAGAATACTGTCCGTCTTTTATTTACTTTGATACTCATCACTCACTCTCTTCATTTGATTAGGGTACTATTATATCAAGAAAGCGAGAGGTTGTCAACAGTTTAACCATTTATCTCATGAATGTTCGTCATCACTCAGGATTATACCATCTTGAATTTCGTAGTAGGTCTTGGTATGATTGAAGTCGTTGTTTTCTAACCACTCTTCTTCGTCATCCCAATCATCAGTGTCAAGTGCTTCATCCATCTTCTCGGTGTCGCCCATCGAATCTTCGGAGCATACATCATACACTGAATCAAATTCCCATTCTGAAAACTCGTCAATCTGAATATCTTCGCCTTCTAGTGCTGCCTGAAGTGTATCACATTCGTCCCAGTCTTGAGGCGTGATAAAGAATGCGCCATTCCGATATACCTGTTCTAACCAGATTTCATCACCATTCTCATGCTGATAGTTCTCTGAGACTCTTACACACTTTTTGTTTGCCGCTTCAATCTTATAGGTCTTATCTGGTACTATCATGCTTCTCATTCTCTACAAATATTTTAAGGGTTTGTCCATCATCTTGTACAGAATGTGATACACTCTCTAATCCATAACCAAGATAAGAACGTCCATCATCATCAATGACTTCTACTCGGGTCACATCTTTCCATTCATGCTCAGAGGGATATTCGAACCTTTCTTCGTCAGTTACAATCTCAATATGTTCATTGGGTTTTATACAGTAACCTGTCGCCTGCAAGAAATACTTAAACTGTTCTAGCATATCATGTAGAGGAACATCACGATCAGTAATAGAAAACTCTATGTGATTGTTGACCGAACTGCCTAGATCACACTCATACGGTGTAGATATAAATTGGTAGTAAGGTTTCATTTAGTATAGTCCTCGATCAAAGTTATTCCAATCTCAGTAAGACGCTCTTCGCTTATGTCACTAAGGCATTCATTATCTTCTCGAAACATTTCGATTGCCTCTTCTTTATCAGATAATACTCTATGAGATGTTATCATTTCACCTAAATGCTCCTGAGAAAACTCTTTCGCTTCCTCCATAACTACAGTATCCAGCGCCCACTCTTTCGGATCATTGTCATTCAATTCGACACAATATCTCATACGATAGGTGCTGATACAATCAACCATAACAAACTTACTCATTAGGTTCTCCCCACACTTCTGATAAATGTTCTTGTGATAATTCCATATAGTATGCGCCAGGATAATGTCTTAGGCATCGATACGCTTGCTTTCTTACTTCACTCGGCACTCTAGGTGTTGATTTCGGGTTCAATAAGTCTAACAAAAACTGTCTAGTATTATTAACTGCCCAGGTTCTTTCACATGGCATTGTCATACTGAATTACCTCCACACCACAATCAATTAGAAACTGCTTGCCGCTGCCCTTACTTGCAACATACTCGGTATCAACATAGACGGTATCGATACCACTCTGATATATTAACTTAGCACATTCCATGCAAGGAGTGTGAGTACAGAATAGAGTTGCACCTTTACTTGATTCGGAACTACGTGCAACCTTGGTGATTGCATTCGCTTCAGCATGAAGAACTTCGGGTCGCGACTTAGTATAGGATTTCTCTCTACCAAATTCATTTGCGTAAACTTGATGTTCACACACATTATCCCAACCTGAAGGCATACCATTATAACCAATAGAAATGATACGATCATCTTTTACAATGATCGCTCCCACTTGTAATCTCTTTGCAGTGCTTAACTGTGCAAATCTATGTGCAGTATCCATATATGCTTTCACGAACTTTTCTTTCATATTATTCACCTAAGTCTAAATCAAGTCTTTCCCATGGTAAGTCTGCTTTGCCGAAATGACCATAGTTAGTAGTAAGTTCTAATTGTAACATAAACAGGTCGAACTTGTCAATGATTCCTTTTGGTGTTAGGTCAACTTTTTCACGAATCAATGCCGCTAGATCGTTTCTAATCTTACCGTCAGCAAATACGTGTAGACTTGTTGGTTCTTTCACACCAATCGCATAACTTAATTGAACAGTACAAGTGTCAGCAAAGGTTGAGGCAACAATGTTTTTAGCAAGATATCTCGCCATATATGCACCACTTCTATCGACTTTAGTACAGTCTTTACCGCTAAACGCTCCACCTCCGTGCGGTGCGTACCCTCCGTAGGTGTCTACGATGATCTTTCGACCAGTTACGCCTGTATCACCATCTGGACCACCAATGATGAATCTACCAGTCGGATTGATTAAGAACTCTGTATCTTCATCGAAGTAACCAGTAATTGCCCGCTTGACAATCTGGGTGATGAACGTCCGAATAATATCGAATGGATAGTCTTCTGTGTGTTGACTACTACAAACAACTTTACTAATGCGTAGAGGAGTGCCATCATCGCTGTACTCCATCGTCACCTGTGCTTTAGCATCAGGACCCAGATATTCAGCACGACCACTCTTTCGCTCTTCGGTCAATAGTTGAAGTATCTTGTGACTGTGATATATCGCACTCGGCATATAGTCTTCGGTCTCGGTACACGCATAACCAAACATCAAACCCTGATCGCCAGCACCAAAGTCATCAGTGCCTAAAGCAATATCAGGACTCTGTCCATGAATAAGATTGACAACCTCTAGCGTATCCCAATGAAAATTATCTTGCTCGTAACCAATGTCTGCCACAACACTACGAACAATACTCTCAATTGTGTGCCGAGTTTTCATCGACATAGGATTAGCACTCTTGTATTCGCCTGCAACTACCACTGTATTGCTAGTCACCAGGGTTTCGATTGCCGCACGATTGTTTGGGTTCTTATCAATAAGAAAACTTGCGATACTATCAGATATAAGATCCGCTATTTTATCTGGATGTCCTTCGCTAACACTCTCACTGGTAAACTCATAACTCATATTCTTCATCCTTACTTTTTATTTTATCTATTAGATACAACAATTCCTCTATTGATTGTTGATCTCCTTCGTTATTAGTGTCTATCTCGATTTCCATTTTGATGATCATACACTGTACCAAGACCTTACTAAAGTCAGTGCAGAGATATACTCTTGCATGTGTACAGCATCTTTTGCTTGATCGTCATCGAATATCGCTAGACCACCATTAGTAATATTTTCTTCGAAGTCTTCAATCTGGCGCGTCAACTCTTGGACCATGATAACATCGACCTGTTCTGGTTCTAACTCAATATTAATCGACATCGAGAATCACCTTAACATGTTCGTAATGAACAACCGCTAACTTTACACCATCACTTTCAAATGGCATTGCTTTAGTCCAATCAAGAATCACTTTGATTCCCGGAACAATAAAATCACAACCACCGCCTACAGACACAACTTCACCAGGTTTATTACCCGTTGTAATATCACCTGTGAGAATAATACCACTCGCCAATTCAGTATCTGGCGCTGCCACTTCCTTTACTACTACAAAATTATTTAACGCTAAAATTTTACTCATCATCATCTTCTCTTAAATCAAATGCTAACCATGCGAACAACAGAACAGTAAAAAATACGATTCCTATATTATGTCCACTACCTAAATCACCCAGTTCCATCACTCTCGTCCTTCTCATCTTCAACTGATTTTCTCGTGTACGCTACAGGATCACGGAAGAACGACCTTTCGTCTTCATCTAAAATTTCTTCCCAGTATGCTCTACAAAACCATTTCATGAAAAGTACAAACTTATACGAGCAATAGATTACGATGGGCACCATAACCCAATCCATAACACTCATTATTATACCCTCCTATTTCTACTATTTGCTTCAATTACATTTTCTAGGAACGTCATATCAGTTCCCAAATCATTTCCCACTTCTAACATCGCGCTCATGTCTTTGGGGAAACAATGTCCACCGTAACCGAACTCGCCATCAGGACCAGGCACTTGTGTGTGAGAGTCAGATACTCTCGGATCTAAACATAACGCATCAATAATACAATCATAGTCTGCGCCACCATCGCCATGACTGCCACCTCTATAATCATCGAGTACTTGCCACATCTGATTAAAGAATGATACTTTGGTTGCCAGATAACAGTTGAGGAAGTATTTGGTGAATGCTGCCTGAGATGCTGTACTCAAGAATCGAACATCTTTCAGATTAGGCATAACTGGTTTAAGCAGTTCGTGCCAATATCTCATCTCACCACCACCGTAGACCGCAAACTCTGAATCCGTGAAGTCTTTGAGATAGTTGAAACTAGTCGTACCACGAATGTACTCAGGACTAAATGTGATGTTTTCATCACGAGAGTCAAAGAAGACTGGATCAGTTGTTGACTTCACCAAATACTTTGTACCGCCATACTTAGCAAACACCTCTTCTAATGCAGTCGTATCACACTTGCCGTCATCTCCCTGAGGAGTAGCAACACACACGATTACACCTTCGACGATTACATCCTCATCGACATAGAGACCCTTGTAAGGATCATCGATAAGAAGTTCAATCTTAGGATGTTCTTTTAGTGCCGCGTGTATCGCTTGACCTACTGGACCATAACCAGCAATTATAATTTTCTTTTTCAATTTATTCGTCACCTAGAAAGTTCTCTATTTTGTCGCCGCCTACATTATCTATATTGGTGCTTAATCTGTACAAATGCTTGAGCAAATAGTAATACGTGTCCCAGATTAACATGGGTAGAAAAATCATTATAACTTTATGTTGTCGTTTCATAATAAACCACCCGCCTTAAGAACCCACATTGCACCATAACCAATCATAAAACCAACACTAAATCTAATTATCGTACTAATCATGATACATCCTTTTCATAGATTTCAATATTCTCAGCAGGAACATTCAGCGCAATCAAGTTGCGCTTCATCTGCTCGGGATCTGCTACGTTCCACACAATGTGTCTCTCACCTAAACTATCAGTCCATTCGAGATTCATCACGTACATTTTATGCCGCCTTCTTCAGTTCAAGGGGAGTATAGATGTAAGGAGTGTTGTAGTTTCCAACATTCATAGAGATATAGTGACTGACGTGAAAGTAATCAGTCATTGCATCAGATTCATCGAAGAAGTCTGGTCCTTTCATCGCATCTTTCAGTTCAGTCAGGAACGCAACAACAGTGGCATCATCATAGTTCTCTTTGATCCAGTGTTCGTTGACTTGAATGTAATCACGCGGTCCGTACTCACTGACAGGCAAAGCACCGAGGATGTCTAACGCACCACTCTTGATGTTTACAACCAAAACGCTGTGGTGACGAACGGCAATGCTACCTTTCATGTTGTACTTCTTGAGGACTGCTTTGATAGCAGGAGCGAATTCTTTTTTCATTTCTTGACTTACATACGCCATAATCATATCTCTCAGTAATCGTTCGAATCAGGTGCTATTATATCAATGTTTGCTTGGTATGTCAACACTATCCACATTTATTTAATGAATAGTCATCATTCATAGAATTTATATATCGATCAAGAATAATCGCGGTCTCCAGTGCATTGGTGATGCGCATGTACTCACTGTTGTAGTACGTTTTGTTGTATGCAGGAATACCTTCCATACCTTCGATAAGCATCATTAAGTCATTACATAAGTTACTGATTTCACTATTAAACATAATTACATCTCTCAATCAATCGAATCAGGTGCTATTATATCAAAAAAGGGAACCGCTGTCAACAGTTCCCTTAGATTGTTTTATTATAACAACATAACTTCTTATGCTTCGGGCGGATAACCCTTGTACCAGTCAGTCACAGTATCAACTCTGAAAGAACGCCACGCTTCTTTGTCTAATGACCAGACTGCGTAGTGATCACTCTCGGACTTCTGCTCTAGTATCTCAGGTACATTATCTTGAGACAATGCTCGATTAAGGGTGCATGGCATGATTCTTGTGCCACCATCATTAATCTTCTCGAACTGAACTGTAACTACACCTTCTTGTGCTGCTTTTAAAAACTCATCTTTATTCATAAATCACTCTCTTTAACAAATATACCATCAACCATTCGACCCTTACGATCCTTAATATCATAATATGCAACATCTAAACAATGCTCTAATGATAAACCATTACGCACTGCGATGTTAATCAATACTACCATGATATCACCAATATCATCTGCTACGTCTTTATTCTTACACACGTTGTCAGACAATTCACCCACTTCTTGGATCAACTTACATACTTGATCCTTGTCACTAGCACCATTAATCAGATTTCGATCTATGTGCCACTGCTTCACTTGCTCTATTCTTTTCTCTATCATTTACTGCCTCATCATATATTTTAGATTGGTTTTCTTTTCTTTCCATTAAATCCCATACCGATCGCTGTTTTCTCTGTAGTGTCCTTACTTGAGCGGTCTTTAAACGCAATGTACTAATCTCCTTGGTAGATTTTCTTTAAGTGTTTTTCGAACTCTTCTACTTTGTCCGTTCTGTTTGGCCAGTAGATGTAATCCTTTTCTGGGTTTTTCTTTAAGTTCTCTAACAATGGTAGAATGCCATTATACAACATATCTAACCTTTTTGCAACCAAAATCTCTCTTTCATTTGCAACAGTTACAGTTTCAAGTTCATCCTCTGTAACTGCTGTGAATCCAAAATCGAAAATGTCACTCACTTCGCTAATTCCTTTTCAAGAAATGCTTTGCCTACTCTATCCCACTCTTGAGGCGAAACATCATTCAAGGATCTAGCATCAGTTAAGTTATAATTAAGATCAGGTACAGCATAATCATAGTCATCTTCAACCATAGTTTCTTCTGAGTGTATGCGATCATGTTCATACAGTGCAAGAAATCCGTAATGGATAATCTTTACAATATCTTTGCGGTGGTCTGCGGGTTCACCCTTCTTACCATATCGACCATTGTACTTGTCAACATTACCAAGAAAGAATCCAATACCATGACCACGATCAACGATTACTTCGCTCGACTGTAATCCGCCCTGTCCATAATGACCACCATAAGTCTGGTCAATATACTTCATGAACTCAGCAATCAGTTCGTCTTCTCTAAATTTATAGTTCGGCATTTTTACACACCTCAATTAACATGGTCTGTGCATCTGATACTTCAAATGGGTCAGTTGGACACAGGTCACCGAATCCTTTCTCTTCAAACATTTTAGTGATTTTCATATCTTGAACTAGCATAGAGTATCTCCAAGAACGTTTGCCGAATCCAAGATTAGATTTGTCAACTAACACTCCTAGACTCTCTGCGAAGTCACCGTTTCCATCAGGCAACATCTTAACATTCTCGATACCGAGATTCTTTGCCCACTGGAACATACTGAAAGCATCGTTCACCGAGGTGCACCACACTTCATCAATACCCGCTTCCATGAACTCATTATAAAGTCCCTCATAACCCGGTAGTTGCTCATTAGAACAGGTTGGCGTAAATGCACCTGGTAGACCAAAGACTATTACATTCTTACCTGCAAATAAATCTTTGCTGGTTTTGTAAGACCACTCGAATGGATTACCATTACCGTTGTCTACTCTTTCTCTCATATAAAACATTGTATCTGGGACTAACATAATATAATTCCTATTAATTAATTTTTCTATCGTTTCCATCGTAATCAGTAATGAACATGTTCAGGTCATCATCGACTTCGATACTCTTTGCTTTAAATAATGTAAGCAGGGACTGCCATACGTCTGACATCCCCTCCCTTACTCCTACTGCTTTACCAATATAAAATGATACTGCCATGCTACCGATTGCTAATAATGTATGTAATACTGGATCCATTTTCATTCTCCTAGAACATTTTGATTCCGGATAAGTTCTTACCGCCCGGTGTACTCGTCTGAGGAACATCATCAGTTAGATTCTGCTCTGACGGATCAATATCATATAGACGCATCTTAGAGCGATCAACACCAATCACGAAACGCTTTTCGACGTTAGGATCATTGTACCGATTCTTCAATTGCTTTACCATGATTTGGTTAAGACTAGACAATTCTTCGTTGCTAATCAATGCGAACATTAGATCAGCGGTTGCAGGTAGTCCGAACGATTCACTTGTATCTTCAAGACCAGGGTCAGAGTTACCGAATCCTGATCGTGTAGTCTGAGTAGCAGACATGATAGGAACGTTAAACTCTACAGCAAGACCGCGTAACTCTTCTGCGATTGCTTTAATATATGTATAAGAGTTGATTGCTCCACCCATGCTCTTCATTCTCGCACTCGCGCATATGTTCAAGTAGTCAATGAATATTATATCAGGAACGAACTTCTTTTTCAACTTTAATTCATTCAGCAGTGCTCGGAAGTGACCACTGTGTGCCGCACCAGTCGGATACTCTTTAATGATCAACTTACCATTAGTACCTGATGCAACTTTATTGACCCTATCACTGAACATCTTCTGTGACATATTTTCTAACTGGTCAATAGGAACGTTCAGTAAGTTGGCATCGATACGCTCTGCGATACGTTCTTCTGCCATCTCCATAGTGATGTATAGAGCATTGCGTCCTTGTGCTAGTGCATTAGCGGCAACATGACACATGAACAGAGACTTACCAACACCAGTACCAGCAAGACAGATATTCAGCGTCTTATTAGGTAAACCACCCTTCGTGATAGTATTGAACTGTGACAAGTCGAAAGGTAGACGCTCTTCTTGCTCGTGGTAAAAGTTATAACGACCATCAACATCTTCGAGATAATCATGACCCACATTGTTATCAAAACATACTGATAGTGCTTCAGTGAGAATATCAGGAAGTGCATCTTTAGTAAACGTCTGGTGTTTACCATCAATGACCGCAATCGATTCCATGATAGCAAGATATACAGCACGATCTTGACACCATTTCTCGGTAGACTCTAGCAACCAATCTTCATTCTCAGGTGAGTAAGTGAAGATGGTTGGAAGAATGTCCATCGCATGAGTGTAAGTTTGTTCGGTGAATAAATCACATTGGTCAATTTCAATCTTGAATGATTCGATAGTAGGTAACGCATTGAACCTACTAACGAACTTAGTGACTTCAGTGAACAATAAAGAGTAAACACCTTCGAAGTACTCTTTTTTCAGATGAGGAATAACTTTACGCAAGTAAGGTTCATTCGTCAACAAGTTTCTTAATATAGTTTGTTCTAAGTCAATCTTCAATTCTATTCCTCAGAGTCAGGGTCACCTAACTGTAGTTGTCCTTCTTGTGCTGCCGTCTCTAGTATACTTTCTAGTATAGCGCCAGCGTGTTCTTGCATGTCAACATCAGTTTCATCAATGTTGCCAGGAGTTGATTGTATCACAAAACTGAAGTTTAAGCAACCATCTTCTGCATTAAATTTGATATTTCCATATCTTATTACAGTTTCGACGAATTGACCAGACGTGAGACGTACATCCCACGCTTGGTCATTCAGTGCTTCAGTACCATCAGCAGGGACCAACTCATAGTCAGTCCCTTCTACCATAACATTCATTACCCCTCCTCGATCAATGCGTCAAGGTCAATCTCCGACCGCTTACCGATACAGTAGGTCGATTCGACTAAATCTTGGAAACCTTTCTGATTAAGAATGTCTGCCCAGAACTCTGCGGTGAGAGTATCTTTCTGACGAACTTTAGTATCTTCACCTGCTTTCTGATACCAACCGTTAGATGGTTTAGTAACATAACCACCGCCAAGTGCGATGTCAAGTAGACCAGAATACTGTTCGATACCACCTTCCCATGATACCGTGATCGGAATCTTAGACTGCTCTTTAACATACCGAGACTTCTCTACTTTAACAATGAAGTCATAACCCATCACTTCTGTACCCGTCTTGTTCTGGCGACGACCGATGATCCAGATGTTATCAGCACTATAATAAATGCCAGTACCACCGCCAACGATGTCTTTAGGGAACAAACCAATCTCTTTATAAGTGTGATTGATAGCAAGTAAAGGAATATTCTTCATGGTCAAGTAAGGAGTGGTCATACGGAACAGACCCTTCAATGCTTTAGCACGAGACATATCAGCAACAGATTTCTCATCAATAGCATCTTGAAGTTCTTTCTTGGACGCTAGGTTACCAATAGAATCAATAACAATAATTACTTTATCTTTCTTCTCGATACTCTCAAGTTGACCAATCAAATCAAACTTCAGTTCTTCGACATTACGAATAGGAGTATGGAGTACACGATCCACATCGATGCCGAATGCAGTGAAGTACGACTGCGGTGAACCAAACTCAGAATCATAGAACAACATGATCGCCTCAGGATCTGATTTCAGATAAGCAGAGGCAATCTTTAAAGCAAATGATGTCTTGAAGTGCTTCGATGGACCAGCAAGTACAGTCATGCCAGACACCAAACCACCATCAAGTTTACCTGATAGTGCCACATTTAACATGGGCACATCAATAGAACACATCTCTTTCTCACCGAAGAACTCGGACTTGGACAACACATTGGTGCCCTTAATCTTTGAGTTCTTTTTCAATTTATCCATAACAGACATATATTAATCCTTCAGATTTTTGTAGTTAATACATTCATCCAATAAGGGCAACTTATCAGACGTGCTTGCGAACATACGAACATCGTTCTCAAACTCACCACCAAATGATCGCGCTTGCTTGTAACTAATACCAGCATCAGTACGACCACGAATGAAAGTTGGGATCATTACAGAACGATCATTAAGTTCTGGTGCTTTCTCAATCATACGACGAACGATAGATGGATTAGCACCACCGGTGTCCATAATTGCATCATGCAACTGATTAAAGTAGGTCTGCTTCACTGCTTTGAAACCCGCAATCGCCAATTTAGCATAAGCAACTTCAAAAATAGAACCTGTGACAAACTGTTGTGCAGAGAATATACTAGTGTGTGCCATAATCTTCATATGTTCTGGAATAACTGCTGGATCACCACCGAAGTATTCCACTTCAGGAGATAGAATGTTACCAATGTCAGTATCATCGCCTAAGACAGGATTATACGTAACTTTCTTGATCATAACTTCATATGTTAATGCTTTGATTAGACGTTCAATAGTTTCAATATTGATGCTAGTCTTAATACATACACCACTACCACAACCACGAATCAACTTATTAACTACATTGATAAGTTCAGCATCGTCCACCGAATCGTTCTTCAATAGCGGCACCGGAGTACATAAGAATGTGATCCCTGGTTTCCAATCAACTAGATCATCAATACCATCTAGTCCAGAAACGTGCATAGTATCTACAGACTTAACATCGAATGCTAATTGCATTGCTTGCGCAACCACATTGTCACCGACAACACCAATACGAATCTTCTGTGAATCACCGCCAGATTTTTTATCTGTCGCTTTATCTGCCGCCTGCTTTTCTAACTGTTGCGTCACTACTTCTCCCTTCCCCGCTTGAATCATTTCATACTGTTCTTCGGTCAACTGTTCTGAGTGAATGGTTGCATTCAACTCTTCTGTTCCGTCTACCAATTCACCTTCGCTTATATCACTCATACATTTTTACCTTTCGTTAAATTAATTATTTCTATATGCATATTCAACTGCTCGATCCGCTTCAACTTCTAGCGGTCTACTAGTATACCATTTTCCATTATCATTGTCAAGTTGTCTGCATAAATCTGCAACTTGCTTGGCAGTGATAGGATAACCTCGCTTGATTGCTGTACCTGCTGTTGCAACCATTATTTGATACATCTTGTGATACCACCCACCCTCTGCGATCCCACCGTACTCTATGGCAAGACGCTTCGGAAAGAATGGACAGTCGCGATAATCTGTCCATGAGATGTTTGTTGTTGTCATTGAATTTTTACGATGCTCGATTACTGCTTTCTGCATTTCTTCGGGCAATCTATCTAGGAAAGAATTGCCAGTCTTTGTAACGTATGGATGTTTACTTATAAGAGCATTAGGATCAATGCTATTACCACCAGAATGCTCGAAGAAAAAGTTAGTAGCACCAGGATACACCGCAGGAATATAATACATCCTTGCAAGATCCTTTGTTTGCGGGTCACCGATTTCTCCAATGTCGGTATTGAGGGCGTACCAAAATGACTTGATTTTATCATTTTCGACAGGCGTTTCAATTCTGAAGACAAGACGGAACTTATAATAGTCAGCACGAGAACTAGCAGTACTATAACACACGAAATCCAGATCGCTAAATCGAGAGATAAGGTCATTCTTTAAAATGACCAAGTCAGGAGCGAAACTATGCTCATCAACATCAACTGCACACCAACCTCCCCAATATAAAGTATTGACATTGCTACGTGTTGTACCTTCTGCGAAGATAGCGGGACTAATGAGTGCTGATGAGTTTTTACCACCTTTTTCTCCATGCTTAGTTGATAGACCTTTAAGCAGTCCGACGAACTCATCCCAAGTATCAAAAGATGCCTTGCGATGAGTCTTATTGTCGAATGCAGAATTAAATATTGTCAGTTCGTATTTCATAATATGTATTATAACACAATTATTTTAAGGATGCAACCATTATTTTTTAAGTGTTAATAGACCCATTTGATTGGTCTGTGTCTTACCTTTAAACGTCTGGTCATAGTCGAACTCTTTAACTAGTTCATACTTGTCTTGTTTGTACACCGCAGATTTAACTGCCCTTTGATCCCAGTTGTCTATTAGTAGATTAGGAATTGCTAACTCATAAATAACTTCCATGTCATAGAGTGCCGCCTGTTCTGCATGATTGCCATCAACCAGTGCAAAGTCGAAAACGTATTCGTCAATCAACTTATCTTTAACATCCTTTGTTCTACCTGGAACCCAAGTGAATCTATTAATGTATAAGTCGTTGAGTATGCCTACCATATCTCGTCTAATTTGAGGATCAGTGCAATCACCTGGTTTACCAATACGTTCATTGTCAGGAGATACTCCTACAATTCTAGCATTTTTGTAAATGTCTAACTGGTAAGTAGTCGAATGTCCTATGTGAAATCCGATCTCTAATACAGACTTTGGATTATAGTGTTCTTGCACAAATGTAAATGCGTCAAAGACCTGTTGAGTTGGTGGCATATAACCCCAACCAATATCAGGAAATGACAGATGATCTAATTTCATTAAAAGAAGTCCTCTAGTGATGCTCTCGGTTCAGAACTCCATCCAACTGCTGCCAGTATGGGTTCAAGTGGGTCAAGAAAAGTCTTAGAGTACTGCTTATCATAATCAATCTGAGGATTGACACCAATTTCTTTAGGCAAAGAAGTTGGAAATGATATTACATTCTCTCTAATACGATTAGGTAACTTGAGATAGACGAACTTAATCTTCTCGCCATCTTGCACCAGTTCATACTTATCAGTTAGACCTGCTTTCTTAACATAGTGATTATATAGAAGTGCACCACGAACGTGAATTGGTGTACCCTTACTATAAATTCTTTGTCTATCTTTATACTTAGTCAGATCCGAAATGCCTCTGGGAAATGCTACTGCTTCTGCGCCGAGTGAACTGAACTCTGCTTTAAACTTACGGATAAACGCTTGGACATCTTCTTCAGTGCCTTCGATAATAACCTTAAAGACTTCTTTGAACTTGGCACGACACACCTGAGGAGTGCTTGACTTGATCGCTTCGATGCCCATCATCTTGAGTTTGGGTTCGGCGTACTGTACACCCTCATTGTTATGCACATTTAGAATGTAACGCTTCTTCGCCATCCAGATACCGCGATCTGCAATCACCTCTCGTTCCATCACCATGCGATTGATATATGCGCCAGTGTCGTTCGCTAGTTTATCATATGCACCAGCAATAACTTTCTCGAAATGCTCTGAACATATTTTATCAAGAAACTTAACAGGATCAGCAGGAGCGAACTTCGCGACCAGAGATGCCATGTTAATATACACTGAGTCAGTATCAATAGCAATAACATAATCTTTGTCAGACTTGAGGAGATTGTTCATCTCGTCGTTGACTGCTTTCTCTGCGGTCTTGATAGCACGTTGACCAGACATAGTAACACCCTCGGCGATACGCTGATCGAAGTAGCGGAAGTACTTATTAGCAAGCGCACCGTAGAGACTGTTCATCAAAATCTTAATTGCCATCTGCTGATTGTTTAGCGTTGCAATCTCATTCACTAGTTCCTTGGTAGGTTCGATCTCATACTTCTGCTGTGCCGCAAGCATATTCTTTTTGATACTTACACGATCATCATAGAACTTTCGAATCACGTTAGGAATCACGCCCTCTTTATCTTTGCGGAACGAAGCACCGTTAGCGGCAACGGCAGTAGGAATATCTTCGTCGTAACACATAGTCTCGGGCGACATATTGTATTGCACAATGATGTTAGGATAAAGAGACGCGAGGTCAAAAGATGTTACCCAGTCGTGTGAACCAACTTGTGGATCTTTAACATAACCACCGACAATACGACCTACATCATGATCGACAGGAGGTTTAGGTGGAATAATAACATTCTTCTTAATCAACTGATTGTAGATGATAGAATCCCAGATAGAAGTTGTGCCGAACGTATCTGTATAGTTTACTTTAGACTGATATGCCATAGTAAGAGCAAGCGAGATTAGACCCATCTTCTCTTCGAATCGGTGAATCAACTCTACGTCTTTAATGTTATAGTCGATGAACTTCTGATGATCCATTTTATAAAGAGTGTGAAGATTACCATACTCTTCGTATGACAGTTTTGCTTCACCAAGTATAGTGTTAGCAACATGATCCAGTTTGTAGGACTCTTGCTCACCGTATGTAAGTTTGCCAAACTTCTTGAATAGATCGAGATAGTCGAGTTGCGAAATGCCTTCGAGATCATAAGACTGGTCAACACCGTACGCAGTTTTAATCTCACGAGCACGAACTATCTTCCATGGAGAGAATGCTTTTGTTGCATCGTCATTGATTACATTACGTACACGATTGACCAAATATGGAATATCGAACATCTTAGAATTCCAACCAGTTACGACATCAGGCGAGTTAGCACCCCACCAGTCCAAGAAAGCACGAAGAAGTGCCTTCTCATCGATCATCTTGAAGTACTCGACATTTAAGTCATTTAATGAAGAGTCGTAATCTTTAAGACCCCACACAACATAGGTATCGCTTTGATTGTTCTTGACACATATTGCAGTAACAGGATGTGCCGCCTCTTGAGGTTTAGGAAAACCTTGATCAGACTGCACCTCAATATCTAGGGAGCATACGTTGATAGTATCGCGATCCCATTTAATATCCTCTTGAGGGTATGCGGTACTAATGAATTGGGTTACAAAGTTAGTTTGACCATGAACGTCGAAGTTCTTCACGCCATCGTATTGCTTAGAGAATTCAGTTGCTTCTTTCATGGAGTCAAACTGCATCGGTTCTACAGGAACACCATAAAGAGTATTGTATTTGCCAGTCGCCTTAGTTGATGTAACAAAAAGAGTAGGTTGATAAGGTACACGTAGTTGTACACGCTCACCGTTTTCGTATCCACGATAAAGTAATTTATTGCCGAATCGCGTCACATTAGTATAAAAATTCATAGGTTCTCCATAATATAAGATACCATTATAACACACTTAATCGGGACATGCAAGCGATTTATAATGTAACGAAGTGAAAGTTTGGATGGGTCTTTGAGTTGTAGTATCGTTCTTTTCCTTGGAATCTAGTTCTATCTGTTACTGTGCAACCTTGACTCTCATCTATTAACTGAGTAATAGGACTATCAAGTACCACACTTGGTTTGGTGTGAGCATGAGAAACATTCACTGAAACACCTGTTTTGTTATCCATACCTTTCTTTGGCCAATAAACGTTGTATCGAATGTTGTTGTTTGCTCTACAGTATAAGTCAGTGACAGTATGAAGTATACTCATAGGTCCACGACAATTGTGCTTCTCGTCATTGATTACATGATCACAAAACATCTCTGCGACTTCTGGTATGACAGTATAACACTCAAGAGCAATACCAATATTACAAGTTGGCATCTCTGTGTATTTTAACATAATACGCCTGAACATGTCAACCTCTTCCGGAATTAAATATGCGTCATGTTCCATGATCCATAGACGTTCGCCATTAGCGATTCGTCGCATGAGTCTGAAGGTTGAGTGTATGTGCGCTATCTCTTGAGGTGATCTATCTTTATGTTTTGATAACGTAAGATGTGGGAATAATGTATCTGGTGTGATGCACTGTATTACGTTTATGTTGAATACATCAGATACACTTTCAAAAGACTTGAGGGATAATTCGTTGTACTTAACTGCGAGTGGATTGTTTAGATCAACACCCATATATGCTTCAATCATTACTTCATCCTAAAGAGGTTGGGAGGCATTTCACCTCCCGAGTTTTGTTAGATTAGTGCTGTGATAGATACAAACATTGCGACAGTACACATTGCTCCTACCAACCAAGAACCAACTTTGTCTACTTTAGACATGGTCATTTCTTATTTTCTCCACGAAAATTATACGATTAATTTGCTTAATTGATCTTAATTTTACGTGGACGCTTCTCTGCGGGCAATTCGACCTTTAGATTAACTACAAGGATTCCTTTGTCCAGAGTCGCTCCTACTACTTCTACATACTCAGAAAGTCGAAAAGTTCGTTGAAACTTCTTAGTGGAAATACCTTTGTGAAGGTACTCAACAGGCGCATCCACTTTTTGTTGATTGCCTGCTATGTTCAAAGTTCTTTCGTCCTGCTCGATAACTAAATCATCCATCTCGAAACCCGCGACTGCTATCTCTATCACATAATCGAACTCGTTGATTTTCACAACATTATGTGGAGGGTAAGTGTCCTTAGCATTTCTAGTTACAAAATCTAGTTCGTTAAACAGGTGGTCAAAACCCACAAATGATGCTCGTGGATATAGACTGGGTACTTTGATACTCGTTGCGTTCGTCATAGTGCTTCTCCTTAATTAAAAGCAAGATTAAAATGTAGACCGGACCATCCGCATCTACGCTTCTATTTATATTGAGTTACTTAACTCGATTTAAATAAAACTTGTACAAGTCCACATAGTATTGAAACTGTTTTGGACTGTGATCAGGATTAGGAAGTTGTCCGAAGAGTTCTTCCATCCTGTGAATATGTTGTTCTACTGTCACTTGTTACCTATATTATACTTGGGACATAACTCCCATTCACTCTTTTCTTTGTGCGATATAATCTTGATCTGTCTTAGCGGTGCGCATTCAGCAACCATCTCTTTATCGACAATGCTTACTAAACCCCAATCTGCTAACAACTGAGCAATACTATTTCTTCGTAGTAGATCCATCTCTTCTAAATTAGACTTCTTTCCATCTAGTAGAAACAGTTCTTTGAAGTGAACGATGAAGTACCTGCCTTGTTTGTGTAGTATATGACAAGACTGAAACAGTTTATTTTCTTTGCGAGATGCGACACCCATTCGTGTCAGTGTCTCGCGCACTTTTAAGAAGTCATCGGGTTCTTGAAGAATAACCTCTAACATATCGGACGATGTCCATAATTTAATTCCTTCCACCTTTATAGATCCTTTTTTTAATACTTACTATTTGGTCGGGTGTGAGGAGTTTAAGAGCAGACTTTGCTTTCTCGTTGCTATAACCATAATACTCTTTAACTGCATCCACGTCATCAGATTTGGTCGCTTTATCCCATTTAGAGAACCGCTTCCTCTTTCTAACTATATTTAGCAGAAAATGAAATTGTAGTTTTTTATCAATAGAGTAGTGCTGATTCATAGCATTAGCAACAGCAACCGTGTCAGGGAAGTAAGAAAGGGATCTATTTACCATATATGGAGCATAACCCTTCTCAGTCAGGTCATCTACCATCAGGTCTTTCTTACTTAGATTAATCGCCATCACATAATCAAAAGGGTTCATTGTAGAATACACCTCTTAGCAACTGCTGTATTCTGAAAATGTCCATAGCGATATCGTGTGCAGGATTGTGAGCAATGAAGTCACCATCATTAACGCCCTTGGGTACGAATGAGTTATTGATATTAATACCATGACCAATTGCGATACCTTCGATCATAGTACGTGTGTCACGAACATCGTAGAATCTGTAGGGTTCTGATGCACCCAACAAATTACATATAGATGTAGTGAGAACAGGATCAAACGAATTGCCACGAGTGTACACTAATTGACCCGGTGTCATTGTTGCTCGAAGAAACGCAGGCAGTTCTGTGATTGATGCGTCAGTTGACAGAGGTTTGAGTTGCGACATTGCCGCTTCTCCTTGCTTCTGCCACCATGCGAGTGTATTCTTATCTATAATACGTCCATACTTCTCGACCTGCTCTTTAACATCAAACTTCATTATCTTAGCAAGACCAACTAAGTCCATATAAGAGTATGGTGTATCAGAAAGAAACATATCTTCGTCAACTGTCATTGCCGCCACGTTCACTACAGGAGCAGTGTTCAAGTCAGTGCCTAATGTTTCATAATCATATATGTTAATCATTAGATCATCTCCACATTTGCCATTACTTCAGTCATACAAGCAACAATGTTTAACTCATGGTCAGCAACAAATGCCGCCTTGTATTGATAGTCAGCAAGAATTAATACTAACTGCGGAATAGATGACGGATCAACTCTATCATACATCTTGTCATATAGTGAACGGAAGATGGTCGAGGTATCTACATCAACATTATTAACAACCCATGAGCGCATCTTCTTAAAGTCTTTTGCTTTCAGCGCGGCGAACAGTTGATCAACTTCACTATCAGTACTATCGATAGCAATAGAGTCTAGTTGACCACCCATTGAATAACGTTGACATTCATTAATCACTCTTCTCCAATCAGGAGCATGTTTCATAATCATGTTAGCAATCAGTTTATCACTGTACGTAACACCTTCGGTATCAAGAATTGTCTTGAGTCGTTCCATGAACTGACCACACAATTGACCCATGTCTTTCTTAGATGTATTGAATTCATATACACCACAGCGAGAATGGATAGGTTCGATGATACGGTTCTTGAAGTTACAAGTTAAGATGAATCTACAGTTGTCAGCAAACTCTTCGATGAAACCACGTAGTGCGGGTTGAGTTGATTGAGCATTAAGATAATCTGCCTCGTCTAGGATAACAACTTTAACGTCACCGCCAAGAGATACCGAAGATGCAAAGCGTCTAATCTTACCACGAAGTGTATCGATGTTACCATCTTCAGAACAGTTGACCACAATACAATCATAGTCTAGTTCTTTACATAGTGCTTTTGCTACAGTTGTTTTACCAAGACCAGCAGTACCAGTAAAAAGCATATTGGGCATCTCGCCGCCTTCTACGATTTTAAGGAATACGTCTTTTAGTTTTTTAGGAAGGATGGTGTCTTTAATTGTTTGTGGGCGATATTTCTCTACCCATAAAAAGTCTTTGCTCATATATGCCTCATAGTATAGTAAAATGCTTCAATAGTGTATATTATACACCATACGAAACAAAAAGTCAATCATTTAATTTCATAAAGTAAAAATCACCCCAGTTCGGGTTATAAGGTGGTATTTCTGCCGGCGGAATCTCAGAGTATCTTTCAAATTCTCTTGGATGGTTTTCTTTAAACTCTAATAGACTAAAGTCACCAGATTTCCAGAATACATTATTCGAATAATCTGGCGACTTAAAGAACACAAGAGGATCAGATAATGAATACACATACGTATCCATCGCAAAACCTATTACACTATAATCTAATCCATACAGTAAGTCAACTACTTCATTGTGCATATTTGATATTTCAATCTTTAATACTGGATTGTTATTTTTTAATAACTCCTTTGCTCCCAGCAATAAATTATATTCACATCCTTCAACATCAATCTTCATATAAGAAACATTAGAGAAGTCAAATGAGTCTAAGGTTCTAGTAACTACTTTAGAAGAACCTATTCGTTTGCGAGAATCATTATCAATAGGAGGAATAAAATCAAGATGATTTGTTCTCCCAGTTCCCCTGTAAACAACAAGAGATGCAGTAGCATTATCGTCGCTTAACGCAAGTCTATGAGCGGTACAGTTATCATAGTTCTTTAAATTTTCCCTAAGACAAAAATAATCATCACCGGGTTCGAAAGAATGTATTTCTCCGAAGTGTTTTACATATGAAACAGATTCAATGCCAGTACTAGCACCGCAGTCCAAATAAACTTTATCAGGTCCGTAAATATCGCCAAGATTTAATTTATCAAGAACATGTCTCGATCTTCCAAATATATTAGCGATACCCGCATGTCTTCGATCTCTGACAAAATAGGGTTGACCATAAATCTTGTAGATTAGACTTAGCACAAAATTATTCTACCGCTTGCGCCTGAGCATCTTCGACAATCTGAATCAATGCAATACACTGATCACGCAACTGTCCAATAGTTGCTAGTTCTTCACCTTTAAATCCACCTCGGGCAGCAACTGTGTCGATTACTGCTACAGTTGATCGTGTAATACGATTTGCCAGGTCTGTCATTTCTGCATTATTACTCATTACTATTCTCCGTAAGTACTAGATTTTTCGAGGGCGCACCAGTATTCGATGCCATTCTCTTTGTTCACAAAATGTGAGATTAATTTCTTAGAAATACCAACTTCATAATCACCATCAATCATCTTGAGATTAGAGATGTTAAAGATAAAGTTAAACTTCTCTTCAGCAAATACTCCATCAACATCAATAGAATATACGTTTGATGTACGATCATTGTTATCGATCACAGACAATGATACAACACCATCAGATGCGGACACTGACATTTCAGTATGACCAAGAACAGATGCCGCACGTTTGATACTGGATAGAGTGGCACTATCTAGTGTAAACTTAACTTCAGTCTCAGGCATAATGATATCTTTCGAAGGAGTAGTCAGCATATCAATATCAGAATAGAAGTACTTGATACGTGAGCGTCCAGCACTATCTGTTACAAGAACATAAGTGTCTTCGAACTTGAGTCGTGGTGAATCTACCAGAGATAGTACACTTAGGAACTCGCTTAGTTCATAGATACCAAATGTCTGAGGAAACGATACATCTAGTTCAACAGAACTTAGAACGTTCTTTGCTTCTGATACAGTCTTGATTACATTGCCTTCAGTGATCACAATGTTTGGGTTGATAGTAGCATAGTTCTTGAGAACTTGCATTGTCTTTTCAGTTAATTCCATAATATATCTCAGTTTGTTTGTTTATGGGTGTATTATAACACAGGTTTCTAGGGAAGTCAAGCGACTTTACTAAAGTTTTTCTCTTTAATGAATTCGATCTTCGAATCAAAGTATTGCTCCAGGATTGCTCCTTTATGACTGATAACAAAGATGCTAGAATCACCATCCATACTATCAATTATCTTAGTCAGGTTATCCACACCATCAGCATCAAGAGATGAATCAAAAGTCTCATCTAGTATCAGCAGATTAGTGGCAACACTGTTCTTCATCTTAGCGATCATACGCCAAGTAAATAGTAACGCCAGATCGATACGTTGCTTCTCGCCCTCTGAGAACGAATCATACGAGAACGAATCACGGTGACGCGAACGAATAGTTTCTTTGAAAGTGTCATCTAGGTCAAACGAGACATAGAAGTCCAGAATCTGAAGATACTGATTCGTCAGTTTATTAATGACAGGCAAGTACTGCTTAATGATCTTGGTTTTGATACCAGTATCTTTCAACAGTTCTGCTATAACAACACCATATGATCCTTCGTCAGCAATCACGATATGTTCATCATGTAGAACTTGCTTACTCGCTTCGAGTTCTGCTTTCGCCTCTAGTGCTTCATCAATACTTGCTGTCTCTTCATCAATCTTAATAAGGTCATTCTGAAGAACTGACATACGTTTCTGCCACTCGTTCACTTGAGCATTGCTGATATGTACATCATTAATGGCAGAGACCAGTTGCTTGCTATGAGTCTCTACACTTCCACGTCTATCGTCGAGTTCGTTGATTTTAGTGGACGCTTGGGTTCTACCTTCTTCGAGTTCCTCTCCCTTAGTTCGTGCGTGTGCTGTTTTTGCTGATTTAAGGGATTCTTCGATGTCCTGGTCACAGGTTGGACAGATGTCATTACTTTCATAGAATTTAATTTCCTTTGCAAGTTCTTTCTGTTTAACCTGAAACTGATGGTCGTACTTCTCGAACTCTACTCTCTGCTTGTTTATCTTAGCAAGTTGTGACTTTACTTGTGTCAGTTCATGCTCAAGATCAGCAGTATTAGTTGCTATACGTTCATCAATCTTCTCGCCTAACTCAGTAATCTCTACCTGCTTCTTCGCTTTCTGTTCGGAACTAAGTTGACGAAGTGTGTTCACATATCGTTCTTGGTTCTTAATTTTATCACGAATCAACTCTAACTGAACTTGATTAGTCCGACCCTTCTCACGTAGCACTGACATACGCTCTTTAAGAATACCATTCATCTTAGAGAATACATTAATGTCAAGTAGGTCTTCGATCACATCTCGTCTATGTTGAGCAGGCAGTTGCATGAATGGAACAAATGAAGATGATCCAAGAACAACTATCTGGTGAAACGATTTGTGATTCAACTTCAGAATATTCTTCTCAAGTACTGACTGATATTCTTTATTATGACTGTCCTGATTGACCAGAACATTATCTTTCCATATCTCAAAAGTGTTAGGTTTAATACCACGATGAATCTTATACTCACTCACACCAACAGAGAATTCAACTTCAACTACAGTTGCTTTACCGTTGATAGAATTTATTAACTGATTCTTCGTAATACTCCGATGTGCCTTACCGAACAGAGCGAACGACAGAGCATCCAGCATTGTAGACTTACCTGCACCGTTCTGACCTACTACAAGAGTAGACCTAGAACGATTCAGTTGGATCTCTGTGAAGTTATCACCCGTTGATAAGAAATTCTTATATCTTAGTTTTTTAAAAATAATCATACTATATCTAGGGTCTGTGCCTCAATCATTAATTGTCGAACTTCGCCTTTGATACGATCTTTATCTAAGACTGTATCTACAGCGTCTATGTAAGTATACAACAAATCTTCGGTAGAGTCAACATTTATTTTATCATCATCAACATCATCACCCATAAACTCAGAAAAGTTCTCTGCAATCTTCAGTTCATGTATCTGTTTCATCTGCAAACGATCCACGAACTTCTCGAACAATTTAGGTTTAGACTTGTTCACCACAATCAACTTGACATACTTATTATCTACGTCAGGTAGTTCACCAATACCATACTTGTAATCCGCCTTCTCTACCGTATCGTCATAGTACACACGTTCAAAGATACGTAGTGGATTATGTACAGGTGTCAGTTCACGAGTGTCTGTGTCTAGTACATGGAAGTACTTAGGATCATGTGCATCAGACCAGAAGAACTCGTACTGTGACCCAAGATAATGAATCGGTCCTTGCTGTGACTTGGTATGAAAGTGACCAGATAGAACCATTTCGAATCTATCGAACGTCGATGATTTCATACCATGTACACAAGGAATACCCGCTTGCATCTCAAACCCTTCTAACTCCAAGTGCGCACCTACATGAGATGCTTTACACGTAGCAAGAAACTCCATCGTGTGCTTTTCGTTATCTTGGTTTATCCACGGAACAAGTGCAAAATCAAGACCATCATAATTAACAACAGTAGGTTTTTCGATGATACGAACCTCTGCCATATAATGTCCGAGTAGTTCTTTTAGAGCATTCAGTTGATTCGTGTTCTTGTAGTACACATCGTGATTACCCGGGATAATGTCCATGTGTATTTTATACTCACGAAGTTTCTCTAGGAATATCTTACGATTGTGTTCTAGTGCCTTAAAGTTAATAGTCTTTCTGTTCTCATAATAATCACCAAGATGCACAATCTTAGTAATCCCGTTCTCTTTCAGATATGGAAAGAATACATCACGATAGAATCTCTCTTGATAGTCCATAAAGACTTCAGAAGAATTTCGTACACCACAATGTGTATCATTTAGAAAAGCAATCTTCAAGGTCTAGTCCTCAAAATGTCCAGTCAAATCAGAATCAACAGAGCGACTTCGACGTTTACGTTTATTGTCTTTAGCATACTCTTTAATGAGTCTATCATTGGACTTAACATAGTCGATTCTACCACGTAACTCTTCTACAAACGCCTGTGTCTGCTGTTGTACTCCAGCATCAAGTAACTCATTACTAACTAGTTCGGACAATCCACTCTCTGACAAGTAGCGTACCTTAATGTCTTGTTGCTTCTTCTCTTTCTCAATACGGCGAAGAAAAGCATACCAACTAATCTGTGTAAAATATGCGAATGCATTAGGTTTACCAGTTCGTGTTGCAGTCTCAAGGTTATAGTTTTCAATTGCTTTTAAGCAGTTTTCTACAGCATCCATTACCATTTCTTCGCGATACGTATATCGGACGAAGTTAGATTTGTGTGATAGTCCTTCACATATCTTTAAAAAGCATTCCGCAATGTAGTTAGTGACGATTGGTGGTACTTCGCCCTTCGCTACTGCGGCATTCTTAGATGCAACATAGTCCACTACCGCCTGTGAGAACATAGCATTATTAACGTAATGCGGTTTCTCTTTTGGTTTAAGTTTCTTTGTTGGTTCTTTCATTATCTTTGCTTACTCGGGTTAAGGGTTTATGTAACTTCGTTTGTTGGTTTATTATACACCACTTTTGCCTGATTGTCAACCACTCTTTGTCTTAAATCAGACGAAGAGAATCTGTGGGATCTTTCATTGAAGTAGATATGCATACCTCGCTTACGACAGAGGTCTCTGCCAGTAAACTCTTTGTCCTTATATTCTTCGCCCAGTATACGTACATCTATATCGTACATAGAAAGAATATCAGTGAGGTCACGCTCGGTGCTGTAGGGAACAATCTCGTCAACATACGAACACGCTTGAAGTTGCGTGTAGCGTTCAACGATAGTTTGGATGGGTGCGTTCTTTGTGGGGCGATCTAGTTGTGGGTCAACTTGAAGTCCTACTATAAGATATTCACATTGTTCTTTTGCGTTGCGGAGCATCTGTACGTGACCAGCATGTAGCAGATCGAATGCGGAGCAAGTGAAACCAATTTTCATAATATAATGCCATTTCTTTTAATATAGAGTCCATTATACACTATTAATGAACGATTGTCAAGAAGTAAAATTAATTAAAGAAAAAGGTTGACATCCTTTCTCATTTATAGTATAATGCACTTAGCACGTTTTTAATCACAAAGAAAAACTCTTTAGACACTCAGTGAATAATATCATCGTCTTCTGGTTTATTCTTCATAAAAGGAAACTGAACAACATTATCACCATCTTTGCTCATAACACGTTTCATCGATGCTTCTAAGCGTCCTTTATTCTTCTCTAGGTTCTGTGCAAATAATTCTTCTGCTTCAGCAACTTCTTCATCTCTTTCTAAAGCAATATCATTCATCTCTTGCACTGCATATATAAACTCAGCACAAAGATGTTTGTTAGGGCGATTCACCGTAAGAACATGACTCATATCCAGCACCATATACTCTTTCTCACCTTCACAAAATTGAACGAAAGGACGGAATAAGAAAATGCTTTCACCACTATCATTCATTTGACCACTCACTATCTGCATAACATTTTTAATAATGATATCTTTAGAGTCCGAAATATTTGGATCAGTCCACTCTAATACCTCACATACTATCTCATGTCCACTCGTCAACTTAAATTGTGCAAAATCTAATTCATTCATCATATATCAACCTGTGTTATCTTATAGGGAAACTGCTCTGCCGTGTAGATTTTTATCCTCTCTGCACTATGGCGAAGAGTAAAGTTTGCTTTCTTACCTATATGTAGATCATCCGCTATATCATATAATTTGGCAGTTGAACCATCATCACTCTGTCTTAACCCACGCCCGATAGACTGGAGTACACGTATTTGAGACTTGCTCGGAGACGCGAATATAATATTGTGCAGATTTCGTATGTTAATACCAGTAGAAAAAGTGCCAAGAGAGGCAACAATGATACAATTATTATGCTTATCAACGATATTACGGATCTGTTCTCTATCTGCTGTCTTCGTCTCCCCACTAACATAGAATATCCTTTGACCTTCTTTGAGTTTATCTTCTACTAAATCCCGAAGCACCTTGCCATGCTTATCAACCAAGTTAAATAATACAAGTGTATTTCCAGTTTGATTGACCGCCAAGTTTGCAATGAAGTTGTTACGTTTTTCGTAAGTAACAATAAAATCGATTTCATCTTGGTAACTCCTACCTTCTGTTAATTTACAAAACTCTTCGGCATACTTTAATAGTATAATGTCGATGTCTAGTTTTGCCAATGTCTCATTTTCTTGTAGTGCGTGTGTTGTTGTAACGCGATGTACCGGACCAAATAATCCCTCTAACACCAACTTATGTACTTGTGTGCCATCAAGTGTGCCGGTAGTTCCCCATCTATATTCAGCATTCTTTGCTTTGTTCATAATAGATGATAAGGACTTCGACTTGAATCCATGTACTTCATCACCAAAGATAGCACCATAGTCTTCGAACCAAACTGGGTGTAACTTATAGATGGACTGCCATGTTGTGACAACAATACGCTTATCAGTCTCTTTATCTTTACCAGAATAAATCTTGTGTACTTCGTTATCTACATCCATTCCGTATGATTTAAAGTCAGCATACATCTGCTCAACAAGAGATGTTGTCGGAACAATAACAAGAATCTTCTTATCATGATTCGCCATGTACCATTGCATTAACAGATAGATGATAAAGGATTTGCCAGAACCAGTCGGAGATATTAGAATACATCGCTTATATGTGATAGCGTGTGTTATAGCATCATACTGATAGTCGCGAGGTTTGAATGGAATACCTAAAGTATCCATCCAATTCATGGTCTCTAAGTGATTGACTTTGTTAGTTTCGTACGGGAAACCGTAAGCACCTTCGTCCACCTTGATGCCATACCCACGTTGCATAGCAAACTTCTTTATAGCATAGTATAACCCTGCATTGATCTGTCCTGTGTTACGATCCAGCATTCTTATCTTGCCGTCCCACAACCGCTTCTTTACAGCGGGCATGAACTTCGCACCAGGTACCTCAAATGTAAAGTGTTCACTCAATTCATGGACCACATCAGGGTCACACTCCACCAATTGGAGCATCGAGTAATCTTTCATTTTCAGGGTTATTGTTTGCATTTATATCTTCACTGCCTTTCCATGCTTTAACCAATATGAGAACGTGCTTTTAGTAATTCCACACGCTTCTGCCGCTTCTGTACATGAATTATATATTACTCCATTAACCATCGCCTTTCTAGCAGATGGTGAGTCACCGCCTTTTAAACCAAACAGAGGGTGTAGTTTACCTGTACGACCAGTCTTAGACTTGTTACCCATATTCGCCTTCGACACTTTACTCTTGTGTGCTTCGGATAGTTTCTTACCGTAACAATGATGTTCTGGTCCAGTCTTGTATTCTGGATTGCCCACGTTAGAATGTCCTTCATGTATATCAACTGTAGACCAGTCAATGAAGCATTCACGTTTGACGCTAGTGGGTAGATAGTTTGCTTGTTGCTCGATATGCTTTTCTAATAGAGCATAGATAGTATTAGACATTTAGACTACTCGTAATAGTTTATTGTTTAGGAGGAGAGACTGTTGGTGCAGTCTCTTCTTCGTTACTTCTATTTATACTTTGGAGTTTTTTCGCCAGAGCATCCACATCAGCATCAAGCACATAACCACGATCTATTAGATTATGTGCTTGAGTTAAATAATCAGTCCAGTGGTCGATTAGAATCCTGCCTCGAACATTTTCCATTTAATCATATTTCCAATCGTTTGGTGTCGCCACTTAATGTTCTCGACTATTTCTTTCAACACATCGATTAGTTCTTTTATATATGTGATTCTTGCCTCGCTCTTCATGATCTCGGGGTCAGAGTTGTAGTAGTAATCCATCTCACCTTTAAGAATCTTCAGACCATCAAAAGGATCAGGATTCCAACCCTTCTTCTCGATCTCTTCGCGAGACATCTTGCCTTGGTAATATAACCACTTATCTTTAAGCAGTAATTTCTGTTTGAACTCCACGTCCTTTAACTTCAGGCGCGAGTCAGAGAGTAATGTTAGATACTTAGCATGAAGACGGGGTGTCTCCTGGGAACTAACGTCTAATTGGTTAAACTCAATTTCACAGTCTTTCTTCCATTCTTGTAGAACAGTTTGTAAATCCATAATATTTCACCTTAAAAATGTAGTTATTAACTACACTATTATATCACACAAAATCAAAATAGTCAAACTTAAACGATACAGGAAACGTAAGATACTGCCCATCGCTCGTGGCAGCAAATGTTATATCACCCAATGAAATGGGGAATGAGTTGACGTACTTTAACTCACGAGCGACATTATTGGCGCTGTTAAGAATCTGTACTCTAATATCACAATAGTGTGCTATTGATTCGCCACTATTATCTAGCAGTCTACCAGTATTAGGTCTATGCTTCTCTTCAACCATTCTCTCTAACCACTGAAACAATTCTTCGTAGACATTCATCTTCTCGTCCATCATGATGTCCATAGAGAGCATACCAAAAGATACCGTGTCGCCAGTTACTGCTACTGCCGCTCTTCGATATGACACATCAACAGCATTCATCTCCATAGAGGGATGCATTACTTGTTGTGCGTAGAATTGTAGATTAGGAAAGTTCTCACGAGATACAGTGATCTTAAATCCAGTCGGTGCGAGATAGTTAGTATCGCAAGTAAAGTCTGCCATTATTTCTTACTCCAGTTTATACAGATATTTATACAAGTTTTAACTCAGTATCCACCAGTCTTAAACCATCCCTTTCCTTTAAGATGAAAACCACCACCACCTGCAACAAAGACTTTCTTTAGTTTTTCTTCTTTACACTTAGGACATGTAGTTAATACATCATCTGACATTTTCTGCATTATTTCTAATTTGTTATCGCAGTTCTTACATTCATAATTATATGTTGGCATTACATCTCTCTTAAATTAAATATAGTGCCATCCTTGGCCAGCGTACTCCTATTCTTCATTATTCTGCTTCTTTTTTATCGATCTCTACACCAGTCTTATCAGCAACGTCCTTAATGACGTTAGAAATAACGTCAAAAGTTCCCGATGTAATACCGAAACCATCTTCAGCAACACCGTTCACAACACCTTTACCACCTTGATAAGTGGCATCGACTGTAGAACAAGCAGAAAGAACCAATGCGAACGCAATTGCAATTATACGCATAGTAATCTCCTATCCTGTAATTCCGAGGGTGGTTTCCTGACCCACTTATGTGCAGTGCGTACCACTTGATACGCAGAACATCTTCCTTGCCTATTATTTATACGCATAAAAAAAGGGACTCCGGAGAGTCCCTATAAAGATTAAAACAAGTTTCTTATTATTATCTTTTCATCTTATCTTATGCGAGGATGTTGTCTACGCGGAAGATACGGTAGTACTGGTTAGTACGTGCAGTAGCAAGACCGTCAGATGCAGTGTCGCCAACATACGGGTTAGATACCATACCATAACGAGTCTTAAACCCGATACGTGGTTGGAAATCATTCTCGCCAACAGCGCGAACCATCTGTAAAGGAACATATGGGCAGTAGAAAATACCAGCGTCATATGGGTTAGTACCTTTATAACCAACAGTAACGTAGTCACCAGTGGCGTATGGATCGATATACACTTTAGTGCGACCGTTAAGAACACCAGCAAAGGTGTTGCCAGTATCGTCTACGTTCAAGTTAGCAGAGATAGCAGGAGTGTAATCAAGCATTCCAGCGGCAACAAGAGCAGTTGCTACGTCAGAAGAACAGATTACTACGTTACCTTTACCGCGACGAGTTTCTTTAGCGATAGTGTTGCTTTCACGCTCGATCTGTACTAACAGACCTTTGAACTTCTCTACGCTCCAACGACCGTCTGCATCAGTTGACAAGTCAAAGATACCAGCAGTTTGTACGTTAGAAGTCAAAGCACCGATCTTCGCTTGACTGTTGATAGTACGAACGATTTCACGGTTGATTTCAGCAAGGATCTCAGTGCTAAGAATGTTAGCAAGTTCAGTTTCAGCGTCCAGACCGTGGATTGCTTTCAGGTCTTGTGCCAATTCTAAAGAGTACTCTGCTTTCAGAGCGCGAGACTTAGCAGTTACAGTTGCTTTCTCAATGGTGAAACCCATTTCAGCAAATGCAGAACCGGTGTTACCAAGTGCTTCAGCATCAGCAGTAGGCATAGCGCCGCCAACAGCAGGAACATAAGTAGCACCAGAATCGGCAATGCTTGAGTCAACATTAGTGTCAGTTGCGCCTACTAGACCAGAAGCACCACGTCCATCAAGAGTAGCAGATGAATCGCCAGAGAAACCAGTTACTGCTTCGCCGAACAATGCTTCGTCACCAGAAGTAGCGCCAGCACGAGTAGTCTTGTACTTGCTCTTCATAGCGAAGATAAGACCAGTAGGACCAGTCATAGGTTGAACACCAGCAAGATCGTATGCCATCAAGTTAGGCATAGCACGACGAACAAGTGCAATCAGAACAGGGTTCCAGTTAGCAGTGCCAGTAACACTAGCATTTGCGTTAGCGGGGGTTTCGTTCAGCATGTTGCTTTCTTCGAGGAATGCTTTCTCTTGGTTCTCAAGGATAGCGGCAGTTACTGACCGACGGTGATTGTCTTGGATAGAACCAGCAGACTCTTCGTTCAGAACTGGACTCCATTTTTCGATAAGTTTATCGTATGATTGTTGCATTTGTAATACTCCTAGTATTTACTTGTTAGATTTTTTAATTGCGGTTAGGTACTGTTCCATCACTGAACCAGATACCGGTGCAGTTTCTTCAGCAGTCCAATCTTCGTTGATTTCTTCTTCAACAGTTGCTACGTCTTTCTTAAAGTAGGACTCTTTAACAGTCTTTACTTTGTGCGCGAAAGATTCAGCATCTTCGAAGTCGAGTGATTCAACTAGACCTTTTAACTTCTCAACCTGAGTGTCAGCAAGATCGCCGGCATGTTCGCGAATAATCGCTTCACGCTGAAGAGTCTCGACTTGCTCAGACATTGCTATGGCAGAACCAGTTTGAGCATTAAGTTTCTCTTCTAACTCAGAAACTTGCTCTGCTAGTTCGTCAACAAGATTCACTTTAGACTCAGGTACTTCGATGTAAGATTCTACGAACAAGTCTTTCAGACTAGTCATAAAGTTCTCAGCAATTTCAGTACGCAGACCAGATTCAACAGCAATCTGATTTTCAGTCATCCAGTTCTCAACTACGTAGTTAAGATATGAATCTACTTTCTCAACTAGGTCACTGCGAGTTGCCTCGAGTTCTTCGTCAAGTCGTGATTGGTATTCATCTTCAATTCTTTCAACTTCTTCTGAAAGTTTTGAACGAATAGCAGTGTCAAAGATTACAGCAGTTTTCGCTTTAAACTCATCTGATAAAGTTTGCTCTGATTCAACAAGATCATTCAACTCGTCAGTTACAGAAAACTCAGGCAGTTCAACTGCGTCTGAAACTTCCATATCTTCAAAGTCTTCTTGCATCTTCTCATACTGTGCATTTAGGTCTGCTTTCTTCATAGAAGATAACTTACCATACATAGCATTTAGCAAACCTGCTTTGGTCTTTGGTGCAGGATCTTGTTTAGTATTATCACCCTTACGTGCTGGTGCTTTAGACTTAACGCCATCTTCTGCTTTATCTACGGACGCGATTGCATCTGCTTCGGTGCCTACTGGCATTTGTTGAGCACTTCCTTCCTCTAATGATGACTCATCAATAGGAAGTTCAACATTCATATCAACTTCTGACATTTTGTAACTCCTTAATAGTTTGACTTGAGTAATGAGAGGAAATTCTTGTACTCCCGAACCTGCGTCTCATAGAGATGCTTTTTCGGAGCAGTTCTTATTTCTGTCTCCATATTTTCAATTACTTGAGAAGAGAGGATACCATTGTTCCATACCCAGTCAACGCCCTCCATGATACCATTAACAAATGCTGATGGTGCCGATGGATCTTGTACGATGTCAACAGTATTTAACATAAAGTCATCTTTAACGTACATAACGCCATTTCTATTCTCAAGACTACCCATACCACGAGTTGACACACCTAGTTGAACGCCACCTTCGAGAAGACCTTTTACAATCCTACCCATGGGAGTATCCAATATTTGTGCCTTTCCAACAACATCATTACCTTCCCATTGAAGGTCAGTAATGAGGTGTGAAACTTTATCAAGATTTACAGTCGGACCTTCGGGATGATTCAACTCACCAACCGCTCGCTTCTGACTTACTTGTTCTTTGACGTATTTATCTACAGCACGTTCCATAATCTGCTTGGGATAAATACGACCATTTCTATTCTTTTGTTCTGCCGACATAAAGATGCCTTCAATGACAAACTTCTTCTCACCTTGTGCATTCTTTTCGACAATGCATTGTACATCATTCTCTGTGTATTCAGTGATCAGTTTCATTACATTTCCTTGGCAAATGCTACGCCCATCTTTTCCGCTTCTTTCTGCGAACGATAGGTGTCGAGTTTTTCACCATCAATAAAGACGGTAAATCCTTTGGCATCTTTGTGAATCATTACCTTCACTTTGCCAACCTTCTTATCGAAGACGTGTTCGCCCGGAGGCATCTTAGTCTTCGCTTCTCTAATTTCTTTGAATGATCTCATTTATACTGTTCCAAATCTATGATGAACATATTAAAACTACCGAACACTTTAATACGTTCTCTACTTATCGCCAGTAGATGTTTCCACTGTGCTTTTGTCCAATTAGTATCAGACTCGATAATAATTGCGGTTTTCGCATAAGGTGTAAACTTAGTCAGCACATCATCAATTCTTTTTGTTCCTGAAGTCTTATAGACAGGAAAGAATCTCTGAAGTAATACATAATCATAATACGTTTCACAATTATGTATTTTAAAATCATCTTTTAGTATATCATTGCATTCGTAATCGACGTTTACTTTCCACGAATCACGTACACACTTAAAGTGGTCAACTTGTTCTTCCCACTCTACTGTAGATAAATGTAACTTCTTACCTAGTTGATTATTAATAAACTCAAGAAAGGCAGGTCCTACACCAATATCTAGGTATATTCCCTCTCTGTCAAATGATAATAATCTCTTATACAGTAACTCATTAAACTTAATTTGATTACGCATGTTCTTAGCATTCATATACTGAACAGTACTAAGATGCATAGGATCTGCAAACAGTTCCTTGTGCTTCATTACGTAATAAAGATGGTCCTCTGATGCTTTATCAATGACCACTTCAAGTTTTTTATCTACTAGCATTTATTTATACTTATTAGTATTTATACTTCGTCAGCGAAGACGGCATCAAAGGTGGCATCAAAGGTGGCATCAAAGGTGGCATCAATCTCATCGTCGCCCGCTTCTTCATCAATCTCATCGTCGCCCGCTTCTTCCCAAGTCTCTGCCTGTGCGTTGAAGATTTCGTCCGCAATCTTCAACTTCGCTTGATCCAGAGTATCTGCTAGTCTGTCTCCGATCAAATCATTAAATTGTGACTCTGCTGAATTAAAGTCTTGTGCCTTTATTGCATCAATTAAATCAGCGATAGGTTCAGAACCAGTCTCGATAGGTTCTGCTTGTATTTCATCAATAATCACGTCTTCATCTGCCATACTATTCTCCAAAGTTTATCGTTTACTTTTCTTGTGTTGTATCTATGTCTTTCTTAACTGGCGTTGCAGGTGCGGCAACTGGTGCTTTAGGAGCAGGTGTTTTAGGTGCTGGTTCTTCTTTCTCGTCTTCTGCACTTGGTCGCCTGTCAACAATCTCATCATCGCTAACTTCAGCGTCAATTTCTTTTTGCATATCTTTCATATCGTCTTCGCTTAACTGAAGTACATTACGCATAACCCAATCTTTAGAGAAGTATTCACCAACATACTGTGTTACTTCATTCATTAAACCAACACGTTCACGAAGAATTTCCATTTCCTTTAGTTCGGTGAAGTGGTTGTCCTTCATGAAATCTACATAGATGTCATCTTTCCACTCTTCCCAGTCTTGCTCAGTAATGACACCCTTGAGTAATAACTGCTTGCGTAAGATATTCATGAACAGACCAGAGAATCTGCGTCTCAGACGATCAATGAACTTTTGGAACTTAACTTCGTCTCGTGAAATCTCAGTACTACGACCCAATGAGAATTGTGCTTCTTGCTCTAAGCGACTCACAGGAACGTTCAATGAACGATACAAACGCTTCTGAAAGTAGATAACATCATCAATCTGTCCAAGATTCTCACCGCCAGGCAGTGTACTAATCTCAGTCCCACGACCGCCTTCACGACGAGGCAACCAGAAATCTTCGAGCATAGACATATGCTTACGATCATCTTTCATTTGACCAGTGTCAGCATCGTAAACTAACTTATTACGATACTGTGTCATAATGTCTTTCATGTACTGCTCTGACTTACCGCGCGGCAAGTTACCGACATCAATATAAAAGATTCGACGTTCTGGAGCACGAGCAAGTCTATAGATTACAAGACTGTCTTCCATCATACGCAATTGGTTGATGGGTTTTAATGCTTTATGAAGATAAGATACTACTTTCTTCTTGGACTCGTCAAGTAAACCAGAAGTAACATATGCAATAGAATCAGTCGCTAGTTTAACGCCGCTGTTCTGATTACCTGGTTTGTCTTCGTATACGTAGTACTCGTCAATAGTGTCAACGAGTTTAACGCCAGTCCTCTGGTCCTTTTTGTACTTAACTTCTTTAACTTTGCGCACTTTGGCACTGTCAATATTACGTATCTCTTGAATACCCGCTTTCATGTTGCTTTCATTAACAAGCAAATGATAGTAGAGTCTGCCGTCTACGTAGAATGATCTGAATATATCATGACCTAACTCGTTGAATTTGAGCATCGCAATGATGTCATCAAACTCCTCGCGAATCTGGTCTTTAATTTTGTCAGGTGCTTCAATATCATCTAGTGCAATCTCAACCGATGATGAGTTTTCTGATGATGAAATACCTTCGTTTACAATTTCTTCGATTGCCATATCAACTTCGGGATGCATTGAAACACCACGATAACGCATGATCAACTGGGCGTTGTCTTTAGACTGGTCGCCGTCCATGTTTACGTACTGACCAAAGTGTCCAGCAGTAGCAGTTACATAACCTGCACCGTCATTGTCTGTTGGAGGCACGACAGAGGGCAACTTCTCTTTATTAGAATTTGCTTTGCCTGCTCTTTTGATTTCGAACCCAAAGAGTTTTAATGCGTTGTTGTCTTGGTCTGCCATATTCTTTCCTAGTAAATAATAATGAGGGAGCACCGAAGCACTCCCTATTATTTAGTACGATCTTAACTCGTAGTATTTGATTCCCAATACTGATATGAGAATGTCACATCAAAGGTTTCAACTTCGTCACGAGTGTCATAACTCAGGGCGATTGGTCCTACAAGTGTTGGGAAAGCGCCTCTGAACTGATAACGCTTTAACACGTCAGAGTTACGATCCAACTGATCAACGATTAAGTCTGCTTGATAATCAACAGGATTAACTAGACCAGTGTTAGATTGGTGTGCATTGATACCGTTCATCCAACGCTCGAAAGCATCACGAACATCGAAATCAGTATCGTTAATAATGGTTACTGTCCAATCTTCGAATGTACGATCACCAGCAATCTTCATCTCGCGACCACGGAATGGTACCAAAAGAGGTGCCATGCTTGATTGTGGTAACTGTGCAGACTTACAAAGGAATGACGTAAGTTCTACGTCACCCCCAGCATATGCCGGAAAGTTAAGGGTTGTCTTAAACAGGTTGGGACGAGCACCGCCCCCTCTGAGTTTCGATTTAAAATCATCTACGCCTAAAATTGCCATTGTCTATTCTCCCTTATACCAGACCGACTACTTCATCGAAATCAACACCGGTTCTAACTGCTACGAAGTTCAAAGATACGTAGTTGATAGATCGTGCTGGTTTGATAAAGACAGAAGCGATAAATTGATTATTGTCAATCACTGAAGGTGTGTTGTTTGTTTCGTCACATACAACTCTAAAATCAGTAATACCTCTACGACCCTTAATCTCTCTCAAGAAAGGTTCGATTATGTTTACGAACTCAGCACGAGTGAACTCATCATTGAATTCAAACATTACGTTCTGTGCTGCCGCTTTGATTGCGCGTTCTACGCCTAAGAACAGACGACGGACGTTGATACGATCAAATGCAGATGGACGACCTAGTTTAGTCTTATCGCCATACAGAAGAATACCTTGTCCTGGCAGATTAACAATAGGGTTAATGCCTGCTTTGTACAGAGTATCACGCTGTGCTTTAGTTGCTGTGTATGCAAGATTAGTTACACCGTAGTATTGACCACGACGACTGCCTGCAGGAGAGAACCAAGGTGCTGAAACGTCATCGGTCAGTGCCATCACACCAGCAGTTGAAGATGCCGCAGGAATATAAACATACTGATCATTGTACTTGTCATACACTTTAAGATAGTTGTTATCCACAATCAGGTAAGATGATGCGTTAAACAAGTTAGCAGTAGTAATTGTGTTTGTCACTATAGTACCAGGTGCTACACCAACAACATCATTACGTGCAGGAGATGCTACAACAACACAATCTTTACGTGCAGTAGCAAGACCGGTCAAGACATTTACGACTGTTACTTGATCTGCTGAGGCAGCAAGTCCAGGAGCAATCAGAAAATCTACTTGAATAGTATCTACATCTGCGAACAGATTGAATCCTTTATCTACGCCGGTATATTCCGCAGTAGTGAATGTACCGCTATTTGCACCACCTTTAAGAACTGTAGTATCAGGTGCAGTGAAAAGTTGAGAACCGTTCACGGCAGCAGTGTGCAGAATAGAAGTCGTAGGTGTTGCTGCTACTTCGTCGGGCAGTGAAGCACATCGTACATACTCAGAACCAGCATTGACTACATCAACTGCAAAGTTAGATGCGCCTTCAGGAGTTCTAGCATCGGTTGCTAAAGATACGAATGAAAACGCTTCGAGAAGAGTTCCTGCAACACCAGAGAATTGACCAGTGCGATCAACAACTGCAATGTGAACTTCGTCGTTAGCGGCAATGCCATCAGCGGATCGTGCCGCGACATGAGCAGATGTACCTGGTTTCGAATCGAATGAACCTGCATGATCAAATGCTGCCCATGCTGAGTCGTTTGTGCCTACAATTTGAATGTCGATGTCATTGCCGAGAATACCTGCGTGTTTGCCAATGAACGTATGTCCAGCAGTGACAAGAGCGGATTTACTAGTCGAGAAATCGTCGTCGTTTTTAATGAGTGAAGCAAGAGCAGCGCCGTCACTATCGTATGAGTTCTTTGCGTCAATAGTTGCATCACGCACAACAAATAGATCGCTAGAATATTTTAAGAATGCGCCGGCGGTCAAGTAATCGACTGCGGAACCTTCGTCTGTTAATGTAGGAGATCCGAAAACACCTACCAATTCAGATTCGTTTGAAATCTTTGTTGGTACGCCTATAGGTCCCCAGTTAAAGTCACCAACAATTGCACCAGTAGAAGTGGTGACCGCAGGAACAACACCTGACAAGTCAAACTCTTTTACTGTAATGTTGGGAGACTCTGATGGAATAAATGCCATGGTCTTGTCCTTTATTAGTTAAACATATGATAAGAGATGCATAATACGAATATATATCAATGTTTTATTTATACATACCACTATTTTCAATATGGTTCGTCGCCCCATGTTGACCATTGTTGGTGTTTATCATTCTCTGCTTGTTCTATTCTATGTATTTCATCGTCGCCATTGTCAATAAAACCAAACGGTACGATATCATCTTCGATCTGTCTAACCTGATTCTCGAACATCATCTGCTTTAAGTTAATATCTGTCATGTCTGCAAAGAACTGAGTAGATACAAAGTAACCAAACATCACTAGATTCATCATCAAGTCATCGTGATTACCATCAGATGCTTCATATGATTGTCCCTGTGCTGTAAATGTAGACATCTCGAAGATGGTATTCTCATCGACAATTTCTAATTTGTTCTCTTCAAGAATATCTTTGATAGCAGAACAACCCAGACGCTTCGACTTACGAGTCATCTCAACACCGATTCGATTTGCTTTAGTAGCAGATTCGACATGGACATTCTCATACTCTAAGTCGTGGTACAGACCCTGACACACTACAGTGCCTTGATCGTTTGACTCGACTATTACATATGCTTCATTGTAGACTTTCGCATATTTATATATAATGTCAGGGAAGAGTAATGGAGAGATAGTATTATTGCGATATACACACACCTGCTCAAAAGGTCTTGTAGTAATATCGATTAAAGTAAATGTAGAATAATCCTGTCCTCTTCCCTTACTTACATCACAAGTCATGATATATTCGTGACTTTTTACAGGTTCTTTATATACGAGGCAATCACCGCCTTCTAGTATCTGTATAGGATTAATTGCTCTCAAGTCTAATAGACAACCAGCATTAATCAGCGTATCACCTGTTCCAAAGAAGGTGTTGCCGAATTCTTGGTCGAACTGCAACTGCGAAGTATTCGCAATAGTCTGTCGCTTCCACTCGTCGTCTCGCCCAGGTACATCCCACCAGTTTACAGTGAATGCTTTATACTCATTAACACCCTGTGTTGCTCCCTGCCATATTTTGTGATATGTATTGCCTATTCCATTGGCAGTTGAGGTGATGATAACTTTTGTATCTTTACCCGCAGAGACGACTGGGTACGTTGAAGTGTAGAACTCAGATGCACGTTCAACGAAAGCAAACTCATCAAGAAACAACAGATTAACAGACATACCACGAATAGAAGACCCGCTAGTAGCAGCGGCAATAATTCTACTATTATTAGAAAATTCAATAGAACCTTTGTTGAGTGCTTTACAACCTGGTTGCAGAAAGAACGGTAAGTTTTCAAGAGCAAGTGTGATACGTTGAAGCATTTCACGAGATGTTGCTCCTTTGTTTGCTAGAACAGCAATAGTTTTCTCTGGATGAAAGAGTGCATACCACAAAAGATATACAACTGATGATATAGATTTACCTGACTGTCTACACGCAAGTACAATAGAGAATCTGTTTGTGTCGAAGTGATCGAACATCTTTTCTTGATAATCATATAGATTAAAGTTTACAAGACCTTCATCCAATGATATAATCTTAATGTAAGTACGAGCAAAGTAGGCAGGATCATTACTGCATCTCGCGTACTCCATGACTTCCCACTCAGTCCATTGTTGTAATACGCCGTCACGTTTTACATTAGGATTACCGAGATAAGAAGTGCCGCTATTGAGATTCGTCTGAAACGACATCAATTACCTTTTGCTCTTCAGCATTCTTAATCAGCATTCGCTGTAAGTCTGTTGTACTGCCAATGAATACATTATTATTAGTAACAGTACTAGGCGCGTCTAAAGCGGGTTTAGTAGTTGCGGTGACTTCTTTGTACTTCTTATTCAAGTCCATCAACTTATCATTAACATCAGATATGTTTTTAATCATACCAGAAAGAACTTCGAACGCTCTAGGATGTTCGCTCTCACGGGCAACTTCAATCATCAACTCTAAAGACTCACGACCTTTCTCAATCAGGTCGTTGTATGTGTCACGAGAGGTGTTGTAGTCTGCATCAATGTTATTGTTTTCTGACATATATTATCTCTTTCGCTCGGACATTTGTTTTGCCCAAGTCAATTCTTCGATGAGTCGATTATACCACGCTATGTCATAGGTGTCAGTATTCTTATCTCGCTCTTCGGCAAGTTGTTCAATACGAACATCAACATATCTTTGCTTGGCAATACTCAACTCTTCATTTGTTTTATCCCAGAATCTCTTATCAATATCAGTTATATCAAGTTGGTTGTACATCTCTACTTTCATATCCTTTCACCATCACAGGTTCACCGGTAGTACCGTTAAACACAATACCCCAAACAAGAACATGAGTAGCATCAACACCTTCGGGTATCGGATAATCTAAATCATGTTCAGTACAATATGCTTGCACGTCTTGCCAATGCGCATCGAAAAACACATCGTTCATGTTATCTATAGTGCCATCTTCGTTGTGTATTCTAGCATAATATATATTTTTCAACTCATGTATGACAACTTCAGGTACAGGAGGATAAGTAACTGTAGATATTTTATTTCGGTGAACAATCTTCATTGACACAGTGTCATCATCAAGGTTAAACTTGTAACCGAACCAAGGCATCAAATCTGTATATACGTTTAAATCTACATTATATCTTGAATGTGGAGGATGTGAGTGTACAAACTCATTGATTCTACTAAAATCCGCGGCCGCTGAAGTGAACATCTCCAGATCATAGAAACTTATTGACGATGCCGCAGTATAGGGTGGTCTATAAGGACCGTAACTCCCCACAACATTCAGAGGAGATGTTTCAAGATCATATGCCGGAAACCGTGCTTCAATAATATCAACAAGTTCTTGACCTTCAGTCTCACTAATTAAACGATCTACTCTTTTTATTTGACCATTAACATATACGTTAGCGGCAGGGTTGCCGGCACTAGGAATTAGTTGCCTATAAGAGTCCCACATTTCTGCTTTATGAAAATCATTCATAACATTGTACGACTCAGTGTAATTAATACTACCGTCATTATTTAAAACTGCGGGTGTTCTATAACGAGTTGAACCGTCCGTGTTATTCAGAAAACAATACCATATGCTAAGATCATACCAATCTTGCTGATATATTAAATCATTTGCATCTATATTATTCATAATGTATTACCTTGTTTCTACTCTTCCGGTTAAGAATAATTCTAAAGTGTTGTTAGTATGTAGCGTAGTACCCGTACCTAATGTTCCGGTGTACTCTTTAATTACTGTCGTTACATACAAATTCGCAGTTTTTGTTGAGAGCGAAGAGACTTCACCCGCAAAGTCAAATCTTGTAAAACTATTATTGTTCGAAGGTTGTTCCCCTAATTTAAACCATTGATTAGATGCATTAGTCCAGGTAATTCCATCATATGAAGGATTAGTAGAAGGATCGTAGTGTATTCCACCAGTCATGGTAGCACCCATGGTTCCAACAGAAGCACCCGGAGTATATAAAGTCGTTCTAGCAGAGTTAGTGTATACTCTGACCAGCATTTGATAGTCTTTACCATCATCAGGACCACGCGCTTCTGGAGGAGAAATATACGAGTCATTACTGCTAACGCCTTGGTACCCAAACATGCCATTATTGAAGAGGTACATAGCAATGGCAGGGTTGGCATTTTCTCTGCCCCAACTATAATCCTGACCAGTATCAGAACCAGATATATAGGTCTCTGCAATCTGAACTACTATTGGATTAGTGTCTGCAATAGTAACAGTTGCGGCAGTGGCAAGACCAAGATTCGTGCCGCTGAAGTTATACTGAAATTCATTATCAAAAACACGCATGGTATAGACATCATCCGCATAATCACTGTTCTCAAGAGTATCTAACTCAAAGGTGCCAGAATTGCTTGAAACTGCTACAGTACCATAAATCTCAGTTGCGTCAGCAAAGTTATCAGGAAACGCAAACTTTATATGCTCGCCTGTAACTGTTGCCCTAGTTGTGGGATCAGACATTGTGAGATAATCTGCAAATACGCCAGTAACTGTGCCCGGTATATTAGCATCATCAGTTGACATTCCTATTTCTACATCGACTTGCGATCCTTGGTGATTAATTTGTGATGTGCCGGAACCAAGACCGAAAGGAACATCGACAGTTTTAACTAGTGCAGGATCGTACCAGTAGTAAGTACCGTCTTGAATGTTAGTTCCACTAACAGTATATGTTATAGTATCGCCTTCATCACCAGTCGTAGCGTTAGGTGTCAATGTCATTGCAGGTGCTTGATCAAGTAGATTGAACGTGAGTGTATCAAGTACTGTTCCGCCTAGAGATGCATAGTTACCAGTAGATAGTTTAGCAGTAACAACTTGCGAACCTTGATAGGTATTACTATTCGTTGTTGCGAAAGAAAGACTGTTAGGATACTGACCATTAGTAACATTTTTCTGTTGTACAGGGAATCTTCCTACAACACCGGAACCAGTAATCTCTACATAATTCGTCTGTAAATTCGGTTGATTGGTGTCTGCATTAATAAGGAGAAATGCAGTCGCACCTTCAGTAATGCTAGTACTCTGTCCGTGATTGGCAGGATTCAGAGTAAGGGTAAATGTCGTGGCAGAAGTATCATTTACTGTGACAGTTCCACTAGACACAACAGGAGGTACACTTCCATTCGGAGACAATGCTACAAGAACATTGAATGCTTCCGCACCTTCGGTAAGTGAATCATTAACTAAATCGACAACAATAGTACCAGTACCGCTAGTTACAACAAATGAACCTCTATTGGTATTTGTACCTATAGTACCAGCAAAGTCTGCCTCTTGTATTGTATACCCAGAATATGTTGGAATATACCAATAGTATGTACCATCTGCCTGATTCGTGGTAAAGGTGAATGTAACTTGACCACCTTCATTGACCGAAGAGACGCTAGGAGATAAAGCATATGAAGTGTTAGTGCCTTGTATCACATAAGGGATAGATGCTAGAAGATTACCACCGGTCTCCGCATCATATAGACGTGCAGTAAATGTCTCATCACCAACTTCACTATCACTTGCAATTGTCAACTGCTTGACTGTATCACCCGGATCGTTAATAACAGTTGATGAGCGTGTACCTGTCTGCGGAGGTGTTACTGTGAAATCCGCATTAGTAGTTGTGCCGTGAAGTATTTCAAACCATACGGTAGAAGGATCAGGAATATTTGTTCCGTCTACTGAGAAAGTGATTGTATTACCTTCTACAGCAAATTCTGGATCAGATGTCATTCCCCATACTGGAGTCACATCAGTTAAATCAAATGTGGTCTGTACTGAAATATTAGTTACGTTATTGGTTACAGTGACAGTAGGCGTTACAGTTCCTTGATATAAATCACTAACTTCAGTGGGTATAACTTTAACGAATGTACCACCGCCTTCAGAGGGAACAACAAAGGTGTCTGTAAGAGGTGCGATTCGAGAATCACCATTCGTTATAACATATGTCAGCGAGTCCCCGATTTCTGCTGGATTTACAGTGATATTAAGTACGAGCGATGCACCTTCAACTATATCGTCAGCACTAATTGTAAAATCACTTGCTACTTGTGTTACAGAAACTGTTGTACTTGCAACTTGTAACTTCTTAGAGTCTCTAATATTAACAGTAAATTCTTCGTCGGGATCTGATGCTCCATCAATAATAGTTTTAAGTGTGAACGAACCAATTCCACCAGATAAAGTTACTAATGCCGCACCACTCTGTAGATCCGCGTCTTGTTGAGGAGGAACACTGAAGTCTGAATCGTTTGTGTCACCATGAACTACATGATAAAACAAAGTAGTCTCACCATCGTAAGGAGTGTTTGTTCCTGTGACTGTCCATGTTATAACATCACCTTCAAGTGGCGACGAGGGATCTGCAACTAAAGAGTAAGATGGTTCGACGTTGTTAATAGTAATAAGCGTACTGTCTAATGATCTGCCTTCATGATCAATAATATTCAATGTATAGTTGTCGCTACTAGCACCACCGTCACTATCAATCCAACTTCTTATTGAGAAAGTTGCGCTATCATCGTTGATATTTATTAACGCAGGTCCTGCACTATCATTTAGCAGTGGTATTTTACTACTAATTGCGGGGTAACGATTGTTAGGACCGTGTGCGGGTATTGTCAATGCGTTGAGAGGAAAGTCTGAGTCAGTAGTTGAACCGTGAGTAACATAAGCATATACAACACCTGTGCCTTCGGGTACATTATTGCCGATAATCTGAAAAGTTGTTGCTTGTCCTTCATCAGTAGGACCGTCATTAGTAATCGAATATGACATAGCAGTTCGTTGTATACTGCCAGCACTATCATCATCTAAAATAATGTTACTAATATTATTACTAGAAAGTAATACTTCACTGCCAAGATACATTCCTGCAGGATGTACAAACTTCTTAAATACTTCTGACCATTGTGAGATAGGTATACCTACACGAATAAGCAAAGCATATGTTTGATATAGTTTATCATCTGTAAGATAGTTTAGATAGTCCGGACCAATGCGCGAGTCATTATCCGATACGTTAAATATGTCTTCTTTAGGATAAAGAACTTCTGCATCCAAACCATAGAACGATCTGAAGAACCATTCAATAGCAAACTTAGAACCTTTTGCGCGAAACAGTGTGCTAGAAAAGTTTGCGGCAGCACGTTTCTCTGCTTCGGATTGTCCAAAACCTTCGAAGTAATTTTCACCTAAAAGCAACTCGTCTTCAATAAATGAAAGTAATGTTACATCAGTTTCATTGATATCACGAGATGCGAATAGGTGATTGAGAAGTTCGGTAGACTCGTACTGACCTTGCCACTCATAATACTCCTCAAGAAGTTTTATGAACTTCGGATAAGCAGTAACAAAATGCTCGGGAAGAACGCCCTGCACCTGCGGTTCGCGCAGATTGAGATGTCTCCGCCGCTTATCTGTAAAAACGTTGTGCATTAAGCGCCTACTTGACTATTGAGTGTTTTAACTGCTAGTGCTAATCTGTCTATCGCGTCTTTAACATTTGTTGGCGCGGGTGTAGTCCATAGTCCTGCACTATCTGTAGTGTAACCAAGCAAGTTACCTAAACCAGAGTATGAACCCGCAGTTAAGATATTTGTTTGTGGATTGTATGATAGTTGTGTATCAGTTCTCGCACTATCTTCGCCCGTAACAATACTTGTCATTACTGGATATAGTGTAGTGAGTGTAGGTCCAGCAGAATCAATTTTAATTAGATCAGATGTGTGTGTCGCAAGATATTGAACAACAGACTGAGTTGTAGTTAAAGCACTATCACTCAGATCATAACCACCCGCAGAATCTACAATCGAAGTTGCATAGGTGTTGTTGACATAATCACGTAAGATACCAAAGTTAATTGTACCTGAAGTAGAGATGTCACCACCAGCGATAAGTTCGTTAGCAAGAGTAAGATCACCATTCGGAATGACAATACCGCCATCAGCAGAGTCTCGCAGTTGTTTTGCTAGATGATTTAACAAAAGACCGCGAGTAATCTTCTTAGTTGATCCAGTACTTACGTCATTAATAACAATAACATCAGAATCAACCGCTGATGTTAGTACTGGTAGTGCCGATATTTTAATATCTGCCATTTCTATTCTTCCTCAAATACTTTCTGTTATTTAGACTTAGTGTTAAGCGCCTACTTGTCCGTTTAATGTTTTTAGCAATAATGCAAATCTGTTGACCGCAGAGTCAAGAGTTGTTGGTGCGGTACCATTCCATAAACCTGCGCTATCTGTAGTATACGCGATGCCGGTATTCATCAAATTCTGCAAAGGATTGTATGTTAGATTGAGATCCACGTTAGTGTTATCGTTACCAGATGCTGCCGAACCCAAGTGAACATAGTATGTTGCACTATCATTAATAGTGGTAACTCCTACGTTGACCGCGTTAGTGGCATTAGTAGCAGTAACATCAGTTATGTTCGAACCATTACCTGCGAGATTCGTTGCAGTCAATGTATTAGTGGCAGCATCAAATACGATACCACCATCAACCGATACACTATCAGAACCTGTCTGGGTCGCTTTCATCATTACATACTGTGTGCCAGTAGTAGGATTAAAGTTAGAGTTAATCTTTGTTGCAGGTACTTCGGTGAGTAGTTTACCTTCACCAGAGAAAGCACCAACAGTTAATAAGTTGCTTAATGGATTGTACAGTAAACCCGCATCTGTGTTTACACTATCTACACCAGTCGCACTCTGAACAAATAGAATGGAGTGTGAAGCATCTACAGCAGAAGGAAGTACATTCAATGCGTTAGCAATACTACCACCACCAGGAATAGGTAAGTTAGTAAGTAAAGAACCATCACCAGAAAATGCTGTTGAAGTTAATCTACCGTTCGATGCGTTATATGTTAATGCGGCATCAGCGGCAAGAGTTGCTTGTAATCCAGTCTGAGCAGTGCCCATGAAAGGATATAAAGTTGTCTCTGAGGCGGCAGTAGTAGTAGCAATAGTGTCAGCATATTGTGCTTGAGTCGCATTACTTGCATTCGCTGCGCTATCAGCGGCAAGAGCGAATGTAGCAAGAGCAGAAGTCAAAGAGGACGTAGCGACTGTTGCACTATCAGCATTAACAGCATAAGTTGCATTTGTAGCAAATAAAGCACTTGCTGCCTGTGTAGCACTGTCAGCATATAAAGCATGAGTTGCTTCGGTAGCAAAGTTTGCGCTGTCAGCATTAGTTGCACTATCAGCAAGAACACCTGTTAGTAACGAACCGTTACCAGCAAAGAAAGGAGAAGTTAATACACCAGTATTTGGATTAGATGTTAAGTTGCTCTGAGTATGTACACTGTCAAGACCAGTCGCACTGTTGCGAATCATCAGATAATATGGATTAGCATCAACGCCCGCATCAACCGCATTCACGACAGGATCATTCTGTGGCAAGTTAGTTAAAGCAGAACCGTTACCTTCAAATGCAAGTGCAGACAAAGTACCTGTAGTAGCATTATATTGAAGTGAACTACTAATACCAACAGAATCATACGATCCACTTACACCATTACCAAAATGAATAGACGCTTCGGTAGATGTTGTGTCGTTAGCGATCTTTATAGTATTCGCTCTTTCAGCAGTCTGACCAAGAAGTAAATCTGATGCTTTGATTTGCTTGGTCACGTTAGTGCTAGTATCTACTATAATTAGAACGTCATCTGATGCTGGTGCACCAATTGCCGAATCTAAGTCTGTTATCTTTACGCCTGCCATTGTTATTCCTCAGAATATGTTTTCTATAATTCTATTTATAGTGTTTTAAGTCACGGTTATCGTAACTGTTGCAGTTTCTACTTGTCCTGTACTTGGTGTCACTCTATATGTGAATATATCGACTCCTGTAAACCCACTATCAGGAGTATAACGAATTATTCCATTCACTGAATCTTGTATTGCTACTACACCATTATCTGGTGCACCACCTGTCGGTATAGAGTAGACAATAGAAGTAGACTCGAATGAATCATTAGCACCAACATCAATATCAATTGATAATGCAACACCAGTGTCAATTGACGCTACAACATTGATAGCATCATCAATCGCATTAGTTACCGTGACGTTGATTGTCTGTTCGAGTTTTGTTCCGTCTACTAGATTTACATCAAGTACGAATGAGTCAGAACCCGAGAAATCTGGATCAGGAATATATGACCAAGTACCAGTAGCGTTAAACCCACCCGAAGGCGTTACTATAGTTGTATCAGCATTAGCAATTGCGGTGCCATTTGTAGGAGCAGTGCCGATTGTAAATGAGGTTACTCTACTCTGCGCATTAACAATCTTGAATGCTTGTGTTATTGTGCCACCATCTTCGTTTGCTAGTGTACCACTCGTACCTGTTATAATGTTACCTACCAAAGATGTAGTGAACAAGTCATTGCCTTCTAAATCTTTAACGTTAATATCAGCACTTGTTATAATAGTACCTGATGCCGCAACACCCTTATACAAACTGATCTTCATTTCGAAGTCAAGTGTATATATGATAGAACGTCTATTCTCAACCTGACCTTCATAGTCATCAGAGAAAGTGATACCCGTCATTGTTATGGGGGTGTCTTCCTTGACATCGTACTCCGATAAAGGTTTTACTGTTACAGTATACTGTGGTGTGAAATAGGGTAGAATCTGTTCTATAATTTGTAATACATCATCCTGACTTTTACCATACACGTTCAACTGAAAGTTTACATTGTATGGAACAGGAGTGTATAGTTGTGTTGCTGAACCAGTATACGTTGTCGGCGCTTTAACACAATTGTTCATCTTAGGTAATTGTCTTACTGGATCATAATTCATTGCTATGATCTCAAATGACATTCTAGGCAGTTTCAATGCTATCTGTCTTTCGTTCGTCTCACCGTTAAGCATATTATCCATGCGTGTGAGAAAGTCGCGCTTTGGTGCATAAGATAAAGGAACTTTTACTTGACTAATAACTTCGCCTGCGGTATTCTTACGTATGACGTTTATGTTATTAAACAATGAACCGAATACAGCAACTGCTTTTCTAATTCTTTGGTGATAGAAGTGTGAACCTAACATTATACTGGATCTCCAAACGGATTAGACTCAGAGAAGTCGATGAAGTCTGTTGCAACCGTATCAAAGATTGCATTCTGATTATCCACTTCTAAGTTCTCGCTGCCAACTGATGTTGGGGTTTCACTGATTCCTGAACTCTGTCCTACTACAGGTAATGATGCTGCCCAACTATGATAAAGACCATCGGTGGCACCACCGTGAGAAACATAGACCTTATATGTTCCTGGAACAGAAGCATCAATATTAACAATCTCACCATTCATAGTGAAAGTTGCATTGACCTGTGATATCTCTTCGCCAATCTCAAACTTACTATTTGCTACACTAAATGTTGTCTCATCAAATATAAGCGTAGAACTGTATGCGTGTACAGTCTCAATTGCATCGATCTCTCCAACACCCGTATCAAAATCTTCGTCGTTGTATTCAAACAATTCACATCGCATACGGAACACAGGAAGATTCTTTAACTGATAGAATGGTGTCTCGTCTTCTACTTTTTGAATCTCGAAGATAGAGTTAGACAATGTTAAGACAATCAAATCGCCTTCTCTCGGACGATAGAACGGTTCTTCTAAAGTGTTTTCTATAGAAGCAACAGTGTTCAACCATCGGCGTCTTGCCATAATGAATGTGGCAGCATCTCGAATCTCTACTCCAAACTTAGCGAACAAGTCACCTTCACCATCAAATCCTTCGACACCTTCTATGTACATTTCTATACGGTAAGCATTGTCGAATCGTGAAGTGCTATCGTCACCAAAGATTGTATCTCTGTTGACCAGTTCACGCGGGACATAGTAAACGTCCTGACCATACATCTTCAAAGACTCAATAATGATATCTTCGTAGAGAGTCTGCTCAGACTTTCTGCCCTGTGAGAAGTAAAGATTAGTTGCCATGTTATCCTATCAGAAAGTCAACTGGGAGTTCTTGTTCGAGACGTAATTTCTCTTCAAGTTTCTCGATTTCAGCAGTCGCGTCTTCATACAATTGACGACCACTAATAGTAACACCACCCGGCAATTGCATTCCCTCAAACTTGGACATATTAACGCCCCACTGCTGTTTGATTAATTGTGTGGTATAATCTTTCATGAACATATCATTCCATATGCTCAAGTGTACTTCCGGATCAATGATCTGATATACTTCAGCAATAACATAATCGCCTGCTTTAATATCTCCGTCAGCAAGATCGCCGTCAATGTATAGACGACCTTCTCTACGTGAGTGGCGTACTTGAGGCATTCCACTTAGTTGCTGATCAATCATACTTAGATATTGTTCCATCTGATATATGTACGATAGATCGCCCGCAAAACTATAGAAGTCTGCCATATTGTTTAAATACATCTGATACTTTAGATCAAACATATTGCCGCCTGAACCAAACGATGAATTCAGAGGAAACAATCTCTTTACCCACTGAATGTTTGCGTTTAACGGAATGTATCCATTAGTAACATCAGTACTAGTTACTTCGTGCTTGAGATAAGTTCTAAGTGTTGCATCACTATGAAACTCTTGATATTTTTGAAGAGCGTCATCAACCTTATCTTCAACTTGATCTATATCAACATTGATTTCAATTACAGGTTCGCCCAATCTACGTAGAGCGAAGTCGATTAAATCTTGTCTTGAATCTGGCGATGCCATTTGTTACTCCAATGTTTATCTGTTATTTATGCACCCCAGAGAGTAGCACCTACTGAGTCATAAATTACTAATTGTCTTGCCGAAGCGTCAAAGTAGCGACTCGCTTCGATATCACCCTCTACATGTATACCCGCGAAAGTTACGCTGTCTGTACTAGTAGCACCTCGACTGGTTACAGATTGTAGTGTGTCTTGCTCTGAATCGAGATAAGCAAGATTGCCCAATTCTCTGAACGATACAGAGTCTTGTGCAGAAAGTACAAGCACGTTATCGGTCTCTTGGTCCCTATCAATCTGAGTTAAAGAAAGATTACCAAGAGTAAGTCTATTACTAAAAGCATTATATGTTAATGCACTATCAACTTTGGCACTATCTCCGCCATTTAGTACACTTACAAATGTAGGATAGAATGTTAAGTCTTGATCGGTCGATACAACCTGAGTTAATTCAATTGTTCCATCAAGAATATCTGTTGAGATGGTACGTGTAACAAGTCTATTTGTGGTGGGTTCTAAGAATAAACCGAATGTAGCAGTGACAGATGCATCTGTATTATTGATAACAACTTCGCCATCAATAGTTACTGAATCAAATAAAGATGGTCCTACTACTGCAAGACCTGTCTCAAAGTTAGTTAGACGATTAAAGTTCCATGAGTTGTCTGTAGATGCATATGTAATACCCGCATTAGCACCTGCAACTGTAATACCAGCACCTTCTGCTTCAGCATTGTTAGTCGCATTTCTAGCAATAACTATGTTTAGATCATCGACTTCTAATGTTGCGGTATTAAGTATTGTTTGTGTGCCACTAACAGTAAGATTACCAGCAATTACTACACTATCAGCATATAGTCCACCGTAGAAGTACGAGTAGACTTGTGTGCTATCGCCTCGTGCGGTGACAGTTGCTAGAGTCTCGTTTGCTGTGTCAGCAAATGCACCTGCACCAATCTTACGAACAACAACACTATCTGCATTAGCATCAAAAGGATTGTTCTTTACGAATAGTGCATATTCGTCGCCAACTTCACCGGAATCTAGTGACGTGAAGTTAAGGGCATTAAGCGTAAGTCTTGATATGTCCCCCCAAGAACGAGTACCATCAGCAAGAGACGTGAGAACTTGACCGTCAGTTGTCGGATTACCAGGACTCGGTTCTACCTGATCGAGAGTGATATACTCATATCTTGCTGAATCGAGATCCTCTACTGGTCTGGTGGATACACCACCTGTAAGAGAAGTGCCCGAAACGCTTATTGTATTAACCATTTAATGATTCCAAATAACTTAGAGTTAATTGCAGTTTGCCAGCACCCGCCGCATTAGTTGAGCATCGGATAACACCGTTTTCTTCAATAATTAACTTACCTGTAATCAGACTTACTGCATCACGAGGCGCAACTCGATAACCTTTAATCAAGTGAACTGCTGGTGCTGCCAGTGACAGCGACTGTTGCATATTAACCTCGAAAGTACCAGTACCAGCAGAGTCGATATTCGCTACCTGCGCCATCAACACAATCGCCGTGATTCCGTTGGGTGAAGTATAGACTAAATCGCTGTCGCCAGTAAGCGTATCTTTACCAACAACAGTAACAGAAGTTGACTTAAACGTATTGAGTGGAGTTGCCATTTTTCTTTAACCTTCTAGTGCTAGAATATATGGAGTTAGAATAGCGTATAGAGATCGTTCAAACGTCTCACCTACAATTCTACCTTCTTGTCTTTTAATTGTCAGTTCTGCACCAATTCTAAAGTCGCCTAACTGATCCGTCGATGTGAATACTACTAAACCTTCGTTTGTGTCAACATCGTATACTACTTCGCTTTCTGGTATTGGTATACCACCATTCTGAGGAATAGCAGTAAACGTGTTAGTTCCAGCACCCACATATTCAAATGTGTGCGAAGATGATGTGATCTGAGATCGCTGTCTGAACGTTATCTCTTGATTTGCTAATTTATTACTATTCAGTCCAGGTTCGAAAGAGATGTCATATACACCACCACCAACAGAATCAACACCCAACACTGTATAATAATATTCTTCACTATCAAACTTCATTGCATCACCGTAGTTTGGCAACTTAGTTTGACCGACAGTTCCGAAATAATCAGCACTATCTCTATTTATCACATTTGAAATACGAATTGTATCATCATACAAAAGTTGATTGTTATCAAGTACACCGTCATACAGTACTTGAGAACTACCGCGAGCAATTAGTCCGAAGTCACCAAACGAGGAGTTACTGTTCGTAATAGAACATTGTCCACCAGTTTCAGCAAGAATAGAAGTCTGTGTTGAGATTGTAAAGATAGATACTAACTGTGCGTAACCACGATTCAAGAGATACGTACCGATACCACCGGCATTGTACTGTGTGAATGCGTCTGATACCATCGACTTCAATCCAGAACATTTAGATCCGTCAATCTTCATACCGATACCATCGTTGGTAATAGAAGTACAGTTCTGAACGTAAGGTGATTGAACGATGAATGGACCAGCGCCAGCACTATCTACTTTGGGATCATATGCTACACAGGCAGCAAAGTTCTGATGGTCTCGGAAAGTAACGTCTTTAATGAAACAACCATTATCCATATAGAATATGTCAGAGTCAACGCTCTTTGGTCGAATAGTAGTCGTTCTCAAGTTGTCACCAACAATTGCTGTCTTAGGTGGTAACTTAATAGGATTGTTTACCTGATAATCACCAGACTTCAAGAAGATTGTAGTGTCACCAGTATTCTTAGCAGACTTTACCGACTGAAGAATAATCTGATCTTCGGTATCTTTAACTGAAGAAATAGCAGTTCTTAACTCAGCACTTACTCCTCGACTTGTCAGAATAGGTTCAACAGCGGCAGGTAAACTATTAAGATTACCAGCAACTAGTGTGTCAATTAATATGTCATCGAGTAATGTTGTTAAAATAGTACTTTCGGTGGAAGTAGCATACTGTCCAGAATTGCCAGTCTCATCTGCCGAAGCAGTAATATTACTAGTTAGACTGTTAGTGAAAAGTTCAACTAGTACATCTCTCATATGTTCATATGCGGCAACTGTTGCAGGAACTTCACCATCGCTCAACTGACTTACAGCACCGATAAAATAGGCGCGGGTGTTAATAGTGATGGCGTGAGTACCACCATATAATATGTCGAATGTTAGACCATCAACAATAAATCCTATGTCTCTGCGGCATAGAGTTTCATCGTATGATGCTAAAGGATAGTTTGCAGTAATGAATGCTATAAGTTCACCTTTTAACCATTCTCGATTGTTCTGGAGAATGATGGCAGCATCGTCAGCATCTGCTGTAGGTAATACCGCAGGAGGCGGAAAGACTAGATCGTCATGTGCCTGCTCTGTACTCACCTTGCCGTTAATAAGAATATCTACTATTTCTGACCAGTGAGCATTGTTTCTATACAATGCTCCTGTAATACCAGTACTTGCTTTTACTTCAGGAACAGAACCGACAGCGCCTCGTGCTTGGTTAAACGCTACTCTAGTAGGTTGTAATTGCTGTGTTGTAACTTTAGTTGATCCTGCTCTTTGATAAGCGTGACCAGATGTTACTGCATTATAGTTTGTTCCGAAAGCAATGTCAAGATACAGTCCGTCAAAGATGTAACCTAAGTCACGACTACATAAAGATTCGTCAAATGCAAATGTTTTTAGAGTGGTGACTGTAGATACAGCAGAGTCAAGAGTTTTGAAAGAGTCGCCAAGAGAAGTACCTGAATTACCAAACTCACCAGATTTAGAAACATAAAAAACATTCTCTACTGCATCTTCACCTACTTGAACTATATCAACTACGCCAAACTTATCACGCTTGAGGTACATTTTACCTTCGTGCGTGTTGATCGCTATTTCACCAAGACTAATGTCTGAAATACCAGGCAACTGACCTGGGACATTAGTTCTTCGATTTAGTAACTTAGTGGTTGACATTGATATTATATCCTGTTATAATGCTCTTAGTGTTTCTATTTAGTGTCTTTAAATTACCCTGGATACGCTGAATCATTACCAAAGAATCCACCATCAAGTATATTCACACTAACTGCACCATCGACTACTGTAAATTGTTTGGCAGTTTGAGAAGAATCTCCTGCAATCGCATTAAACGATGCAACACCCAGTACTGCCGAATCTGTTGAGATAGCACTTACTGTTAAAGTATTTTCGCTATCACTGTATAATAAAGAAATCGCACTACCTGGTGTCAGTAATCGATTAACACTACTATCAATATATTGTTCAATCTGTACGCTATCAACGTAGAACTCGCCATTTGCATTAAGAAAAGTTCTACCGTTTACGGTTAAATCACCGTTAACTAAAGTTGAATCAAGTGTAACATCCAGTACAAATGTAGTGTCGCCATCTACAATTAGATTACCGGATATTCTAACATCAGAATCAAATAATGCGTTGTTTCTTACAGTTAATGGTCCAATGTCTGCTGAATCAAGAGTTGTTGTTCCAGTTGCTGTAAGATTAATTGCTGTTAATGTATCTACAATTAAAGAGTCAACTCTACCATTCGAGTCAACAATTAATGCACTGTTAGCAGTATTAATACCTGCTTGATGATTAAGAAGATTTGTGAAGTAAGAACCACCAATAACTTCAAGCGATTCTGATCGAACAGTTCCATCGGGATAAGTAGAGTCTGCTCCTACACCGATGTATAATCTCTGTCCGCCATTACCAAATCCATCTGTAGCAGAATCAACTAACCATGAGTACGCCATCTCACCAGAGCGAAGATAAGGTGGTTCTCCACTCGTTGCGCTTCTACGTGTTAGTATTAGACCGTGTGCGGAATCAGAAGGATAGTATTTACCATCTATAATCTGATTTTCGTTTAGTAACTTATTTGATTCCCATGCATCAGTAATCGCATTGTATATTAATAGATCGCCACTGACTGCTCCGGTAGTGTCAATACCCGCGATGTTGTCAATGTCTAGACCTTCAGCACCGGCGGCAACTACGCTAGTAATAGGTATGCCGACAACAACACGTTTTACCTTCGTGAGATTTCCGACGACTACTTTATATGTCTGATCTATTGGTGCTGGCATGGTTAACCTTTATGTTGTTACTGAAGGGGTGATAGTGATAAGTCCTTCCATCACCCGTTCGACGATAGTGTTACTTGTGTCACTATCAATATGGGATATTTCAACATCATAAACGTAACGCTTCTTAGGATTAAGTGCGGCAGTGACTGTGTTAGTCAAAGAAAGGTTAACAATGCCACTCGTTGGTGGACTTGCCACTAAAGAAACAAAAGTAGTTTTGTCAGAGTCTTTAGCATCATAATGAGTGCCAAGTTTAGCAGTTACATTATGTCCTGTCAAGTCTTTTATTGAGTTATCGACATTAACCAGATGCAGTTCAACAGAAACATCTGTGCCTTGATTAATTGTTAATACTTCGTAGTGTGCCATTCGTCTTTATCCGCTATACTATTGAGATATTTATAGGTTTATTTATAAGAGTTTAGACGTGTATATCTTCAATTACCCAATCTTGTATACCTAAAGACATCTCTGATCGATCTAATACAAAGGCAATTGTCATACGTATTCCGCTTTCACCATTACGTGCAGTGTGATATACTAGGGATTCGGGTCCATCTTCATATGCACCGAAGTGTCCTGCTTTACATTGCCAACCTTTAACATCAGGAATGTGAATCATTTTCTGATTGACTGGATCCCAATGCTTCCACCAACCATCACCAGTTTCACTGTAAGTGAATATAAAGTTATATGCCGAAGCATTCGCATTGTTGTGCCATGAGATATAACCACCGGGCGGATATACAGAGAACAGAGCATTCTTTTTAAGATTGAAAGCGGTCTGTATATTAGTCATCAACTTGCCATGATGATCTGCAACTTCTGCTATCTTTCGATCAATATGTGGATTACGAGGATCAAACCTATAATCTTGATTGAATGAATAACTAGTAACGAAAGCGGGGAACCCATCATGTTGTCTGCCCTCGCCCTTAATCTGCTCGAAATATTCTTGACCAGTGTACCAATCTGCTTTATCTAAATCATTTATCTTAGAAGGAATAACAGCACTGTAGTTCTCTTCCTTAGTAAACCAAAGTGCTTCGTTCAGAAGATTAATTGCATAATCATTCAGTGGTATATTTTTCATCATATTTAAAAATCCAGTTGCTTTGCTCCAGAAGAAGAATAGTGTCTCAATACGACAGGATCCTTGTTGTGATCATATTTATATTTGGAATAAAAGTTCCACCGAGCATCGTCTTCTAGTATACCGACTTTCAAATCTTTGTACTTAGGTTCTTTATTGACTAACCACCACAGTGAGAATTGATCCCATCTCTTCAGAGTTGCAGGATAATTTTCTAAATCTTCGGTCACTCCATCTTCTAATGTTGGCCACCAAACTTTACCGTACTGAGCAACAGTCAAGTCATACCAATCTTGCATGAATGAACGAACTAAGGGTTTACGCATATCATATAGACAAACACCACCACACAATTCAAATCCTGCTTTAGTGCCGTCTGGTTTTCTTGCACCCTCGAAGAACACCTCGGCATAGCAATAATGCCTATCAGCAGGTAAACCAGTAAACATCAAATCGTGTCCATCAAGTTTATCAAAGATAGTTGCAATGTCTTCATGTTCACATTCTATATCAGCATCGACATAAAACGTTATATCATACGGAGACTTTGCCATACCAATCAGTTTTGCTCTAGCATGATCGTCGCAGAATATAACATTGTCTGCAATTCTTTCTTGTCCGTCAAGAAACTTTTCTTCTACTACAAATGTAATCTGTGCTTCAGGATAATAATCTTTGATTGACTCCATCAAATTAATGGCAGAGACATAAAAAAACTTCTTTCGTGATGCTACAATAACATAACCTTTAGTCGGTTCGCTCATCTTCATCTACCTTTTTAAAATAACCAAGTTCACTTCCAATCACTAATGCTGCCAATGCATTCATTTCAATAACATTCTTCGCCCTACGTAGTTTAGAACGCAACTCGCGATTTGTTGAGTTCTTGATCTCATCAATTTCGAATGCTTGTAGTTTGGCATTAAAGAGTTGTTCAAGTTCGTGAGATTTTTTACGTTGCTCGTGTATAGCACGTTTCTCTCGATCTTCTTTCTCTTTAGTATCCTTTCGAACTTGCGTATTAGCATCAATCTTTGCTATACCATGCTGTGCGATACACTGCTTGAACTGAGGACATTCTGAACCGTCCGGCAATATCTTACGTAGTTCAAGAACGTCTTTCTTTCTACCTCCTTCTGGTATAGGAGTTAAGCGAATACATTTAAGTATTGTCTTTTCTTCGTTTTCCCAAAATCCATTGTCTAAAAATTCCACTGTCATTATGCTACCCTTACATATAATGTGTATGTTTCAATTTGTACTGGATTAGCAAGTAACTTGCCACCAACACCGTATAATATAGATGTTTGATAATCTATCGCATAGTCTTGAGTATATGTTCCTGTGTAATCAGCATCTTGATAGTTCTCTATTGCATCGACATTATCGTAGTCAGAAGAATAGTCAGTAGAATAATCAACATCGTCATAAGAGGAAACGTAAGTCTCTTCAACATCTGCGCCGTCAAATGTATCTATATAGTTGCCCAGATAGACATCCTCTTGATAGTCTACTGTGTAGTCCGTATCATAAGTTTGTTCGATATAATCAACAGTGTAAGACTCATCTACTGCATCAGCGTCATAAGTGCCTGTGTAGTTGCCAGCATATAGAGTTGAGTACGATGGAGTATAGTCACCAAGATAATCACCAACATAAGTTAGTGTGTAGTTTGACTCATAGTCTCCTGCGTAAGTAGTACCGTAATCACCTGCGTAAGTAGAATCGAAACCACCCTCATAGACTCCATCAAATCCTTGTAAGAAGTCACCTGAATATAAAGACTCATAAGTTCCTTCGTAGATTGTGTTGTAATCACCTAAGTAATTACCCTCGAAGTCAACAAGATAATCTGTAGTGTAGATTGAATCATAGTTACCTTCATATTCAATATCATCATAAGTTGATACGTAATTGCCGAGGTAGTTCTGCTCTTCGTAAACTCCAGTGTAATCTGTTACATAATCACCGCTATAGTCACCAACATAGTCGCTAATATAATTACCCACATAGTTGATGTCATCATATGCGGTTTCATAAGTTGAAGTATATTGTCCAATGAAGTCACCAATGTAAAGACTAACATAGTTGCCAGCATAATCTTGATCATCATAGTTGGACGTGTATTCACTTGCATATGTTGTAAGGTATTCTGTCTCATAGAATCCTGCATACGTTGCTAGATAATTACTCTCATAATCGCCTATGTAGTCTGTTACATAATCACCACTATAGTCACCAACATAGTCACTAATATAATTACCACCATAATCAATGTCGTCATAAGCAGTCTCATAAGTTGAAGTATATTGTCCAATGAAGTCGCCAATGTAAAGACTAATATAATTACCAGCATAATCAATGTCGTCATAGTTAGAAGTATATTCACTTCCATATGTTGTAAGGTATCCAGTCTCATAGAATCCTGCGTATGTTGCTAGGTAATCACTCTGATAATCCCCTACGTAATCTGTTACATAATCACCGCTATAGTCACCAACATAGTCACTGATATAGTTGCCTACGTAGTTGATGTCATCATAAGCAGTCTCATAAGTTGAAGTATATTGTCCAATGAAATCCCCAGTGTAAAGACTAACATAGTTGCCAGCATAATCTTGATCATCGTAGTTAGAAGTATATTCACTTGCATAAGTTGCAGTGAATGCAGTCTCGTAGAATCCTGCGTATGTTGCTAGATAATTACTCTGATAATCGCCTATGTAATCTGAGGTATAGAAACCCGTGTAATCAGTTTCGAAGTCACTGATATAATTACCTGCATAATCAATGTCGTCGTACTCACCAGTATATTGTTCAGTAAAGTCTGACTCATACTGATTGATATAATTTGAGTCGTATGTTCCAGCATAGACAGTGCCATCGTAAGATGCTGTGTACTGAGTAAGATAGTCCGCAGTGAAGTCTCCAGCATAGGCAGTCTGATAAGTGCCTACATAGTTCTGTTGGAAATCTCCTTCGTAACTAGAATCGTAGTCCGTGATAAAGTCCTGTATGAAGTCACCCGCATATGCAGTTCCGTAAGTGCCAGCATAGTTCTGTTGGAAGTCTCCTTCGTAACCTGAATCATAGTCAGTGATAAAATCCTGTACGAAGTCTCCAGAATATGCAGTTCCGTAAGTGCCTACATAGTTCTGTTGGAAGTCTCCTTCGTATTGAGAATCATAGTCAGTGATAAAGTCCTGTATGAAGTCGCCCGCATATGCAGTTCCGTAAGTGCCATCATATTGCTCTAAATCGTCACCGACATAACCAGAATCGTAGTCAGAAACATAATCTTGAGTGTATTGTGATTCGTACTGAGTGTCATAAGTTCCGATATAGTTCTGTTGGAATGCTCCTTCGTACTGTGTCGCATATCCAGATACATAATCTTGCGTGTACTGATTTATGTAATCGCCGATATATGTGTCAGAAACATATACATCAGTAAAGTTACCCGCATATGTCTGAGTGAAGTTACCGTCATAAGTGGATGTGTAAGCAGAGTTATAATTACCTAAGTACTGCGATGCATAATCACCTTCATATTGAGTAGCATATTGACCTTCATATGTAGGAACATAATCAGATATGTAATCACCAAGATAGTCAACTAAGAACGCTCCTTCATAGTCAGTGTTGTAACCTGTAGCATAAGTTCCTGTGAAGTTACCATCATATGTTCCAACAAAGTTTGCTTGGAAAGTACCTATGTATGCCGAGATATAATCACCAGCATATGTATCAATATAATCAACGTCATAGGTTCCAGTGAATGTTGCGGCAAAGTCACCAGTGTACTGTGACACATAGTTGCCTTCAAATGTTCCTAGATACTGTGTGTCGTAGGTTCCTTCAAAGTTTGCTTGGAAAGCACCTGTGTATGCCGAGATATAATCACCCGCATAAGTGTCGATATATGCTGAATCATATGTTCCATCAAAGTTAGCAGTAAAGTTGCTTTCATATGCTGAACCATAATCACCGATGAAAGTTCCTAGATACTGTGAGTCGTATGTTCCTATGAACTGTGCTTGAAAAGCACCTTCGTAAGTAGACAGGTATTGAGAGGTATATGTGTCGATGTAATCTACGTTATAAGTTCCAGTGAATGTTGCACTAAAGTTGCCTTCGTATTGACTAGCATACTCGCCAAGATAATCATCTGTATATGCACCTTCGAAGTTGCCAGCATATACAGCGGAGAACTGCGACTCATACTGTGAAACATAATCGGATGTGTATGTATCAATGTAATCAGAAGTGTAATTGCCTTGATATGTAACATTGAATGCGCCGATATATTCTGACACATAGTCACCAGAGAAAGTTCCAATATATTGTTCACTGAACTGCGCCCCGAAGTTGGCAGCAAAGTTACCTTCATATTGACTAACATAATTTCCATCAAACGTTGCTAGATACGAGGCAGCAAAGTCTCCTGTATAAAGAGCGGCAAATGCACCCGAGTATTCTGATACATAGTTACCTTCAAATGTTCCTGTATATTGTGTAGCATAAGTACCAGTAAAAGATTGTGAGAAATTACCTTCGTACTGTGTCGCATAATTACCGTCAAACGTTCCTTCATAGTTAACACCGAACTGACCTGTAAAGTTCTGAGTGAATCCACCGGTGTATTGTGATAGATAGTCACCTTCAAATGTTCCTACGTACTGTGAAGCATATTGTGTGGCATAGTCGGAAGCGAACGCGCCTTCGTACTGAGAAGCATAACTCGCGTTGAACGTTCCTAGATAGTTAGCAGAGAACTGCTGATCCTGCACTCGTTCATAAGAACCAGTGTATTGTGATACATAGTTACCTTCAAATGTTCCTGTGTATGTGGCAGCAAATGTTTGGTCCTGCGCACGTTCATATAGTCCTGTGTACTGCGCTCCGAATGCGCCTTCAAAAGTTGCGAGATAGTTTGCCGCGAATGCTTGGTCCTGCGCACGTTCATATAGACCCGCATATTGTCCAGTATAACCACCAGTATAAGTTCCTTGATAGTTTACGGTGAACGATTCATTCTGGGCACGTTCATATAATCCAAGGTATTGTCCAGTATAGTTACCGACAAATGTTCCTAGATAATCAGAGGCATAATTTGTTGCCTGTTCTCGTGTATATACACCAGAGTATTGTCCAGAGTATTGACCGATATAGTCACCGATATATGTTGCACCGAATGTTTCGTCCTGCGCACGTTCATAACCACCAGAGTATTGTCCAGTGTAGTCGCCTAAGTATGAACCGGTGTATACAACAGCAAATTCTTGATTCTGCGCTCTCTCGTATAGACCAACATAACCACCCGTGTAAATACCAGTATAAGTTCCTTGATAAACCGCAGTGAAAGTTTGATTCTGCGCTCTCTCGTATGCTCCAACATAACCACCAGTATATTGACCAGTATAAGTTCCTGCATAGACCGCACTGAAAGTTTGATTCTGTGATCGTTCATATCCACCAGTGTATGTTCCAGTGTATGACTGTTGAATTGTTTCTGCGACATTATCGATTACAGTAGTTTGTTGTACTCTAGTATATACTCCAGTATATCCACCAACATAAACACCAACATATTGACCAGAGTATTGTCCTGTATACGTACCGGCATTATAATTAGTAGACGATGTTGTATTTGGAATCCAAGCAACATTCCACGGTGTACCCTCAGCATTAAGATTGGAAGTCCATAAAGGGTACTGGGTACCTACACTGCCCAGTAACCATGCGTAATGCGTTTGATTAGTGCCGAGACTCAATGTTGCTTGTGATGAATAGAATCGATGACCCGCTCTGTCTGCCGCAGTCGCAGTGGTACTAGTCCCGCTATACCATATAAACAAAGAACCGAAAGAACCCTGCTGTGATGCACTGAAGGTTGATCCGAAAAACAGGTGCATCTCATCTTGCCCGGTGCCGTCGTATATAAAGTTATTCTTTTTGTATACTTTAGTGACTGTCGAATTGACTCCTCCTCCCCAATAGGTAGGAGACATCGATCCGGCAGAGTAAAAAGCACCACCTTGATTGATTGGGTTATAACCTACACTACTCACCAGATTATATGAGTCAGAAGTATATCCCAGAGACACCTGAGAAGTAGTCCCATAGATGTTACCAGCATAATTGCGGGCGAATGACTGATTCTGTGACTGTGTTATTGCTTCAGCAATGCCAGTCTGTTGAGTCTGAGAAACCCCACCAGTATAACCACCAGTATAACTACCACTGTAAACACCAGTATAACCACCGGTGTAAGTAGAAGATATTGCTTCCTGTACAGCACCAGTATATTGACCAGTATAATCACCAGTATATTGTACGTTGAAGTCTTCATTTGTAGCAGTCTGTTGGGTCTGTGAAATCACTCCAATATATTGACCAGTATAATCACCAGTATAATTTACTTGGAAGTTTTCACTCTCACCAGTTTGCTGAGTCTGTGAAACTTGACCAATATATTGTCCTACATAACCAACCTGATAGGATCCCGCTTCGTTAAAGTTTTGTGTAAAGGTTTCGTTAGTGTTTTGTGCTACTACACCAGTATACTGACCAGTATATTGTGAGACGTAAGAATCTCTTGCGAACGATTCGTTCTGTGACTGGGTTATATTCTCAGTAACTCCGCCAGTATAGTTACCAGTAAATTGTGTGTTGTAGTTTGAACTATCATACGACTCAGCATTAGTGGTATTCTCGTTTTTAGCAACCTGTCCTACATATTGTCCTGTGTACTGAGCGGCATATTGACCACTATCAAAAGATTCTTGATTGGTGGTATTCTCGTTTTCAGCAATCTGTCCTACATATTGTCCAGTATAAGACGAAGTGTAGTTACTACTATCATAGTTACCTGTGTAATCAGCACCAAACACTTCGCTAATTTGACCGACATATTGACCCGTATACTGTGATACGTATCCAGCACGATCATACGTTCCTAAGAATGTAGCACCGAAAGTTTCAGCGGGACCGCCAGTATAACCGCCCGTGTATTGAGAAGTGTAGTCAATTCGATCATATGTCGCGGCATAGTTTGCTGTGAACTGGCCAGTATAATTACCTGTATAAACTCTGTCATACTCTCGTGCATAGGCAGCACGATCATACGTTCCTAAGAATGTAGCACTGAAGGCACCACTATAATCACCTGTGTATATGCCTTCGTACTGTGTAAGATAGTTGATTCTTTGATAAGAACCAATATACGTTTGTGTGAACAGTCCGATATAGTTGCCGAGATATGCACTTTCAAATTCATTTGTGTATTGCAGACGATCATACGTTCCTAAGAATGTAGCACCGAAGGCACCAGTATAATTACCTGTATAGTCAGCAGTAAAATTAGAAGCATAACCTGTTCTATCATACGTTCCTAAGAATGTAGCAGAGAATAGACCAATATAGTTTCCGGTATAAGTTGCTGAAAACTGTGTATCATATGCTTGTCTATCATATTCGCCAATAAAGGTTGCACCAAACGCACCGCTATATGCTGTTGCGTATCCAGATACATAATCTCCTACATATGTTGTAGCATCATAAGAAGCATTGAAAGTAGCACTAAACTGTCCAGTATATTGCGAAGTATACTGAGCAGTAAATATTGAGATGTAATCAGAACCCGCAAATGATGCTGAGAACTGACCTGTGAACAGTCCGAGATAGTTGCCGACATAGTTTGTCTCGAATGATCCTACATAAGGTATTCCGTCGAAACTGGCAGCAAAGTTCTGACTAAATTGACCAATATAATCACCAACATATGTAGTTTCAAATGATGAAGTATATTGTGTACTATCATATTCGCCTGCAAAAGATGCGTTAAATACGCCCGAGTACTCACCAGAATAGGTTGTGTCAAACGATGCAGTATATGCTTGAGCATCATAAACGCTTACATAAGCAGAAGCATAATTACCAAGATAATCACCAACATAAGTCTCTACGTATGTTGAAGTATAGTTTGAACTATCATAAGTTCCTAAGAACGTAGCACCGAATGTACCAGAATAATCTCCAATATAATTCTCTTCGTATGCTGTAGCATATGCTTGAGCATCATAAACGCTTACATAAGCAGAAGAATATTGTCCAGAATAATCTCCAGTGTAAGTTTCTTCGTATGTGGATATGTAATCAGTGCCTTCATATGCTGTCGCGTAGTTCTTGTTGTATAGACCAATGTAGTTGCCTACGTATTGACTAGCATAGTTTCCTGAGTATGTTGTTCCGTCAAATACTCCAGTGTATGATGATTCAAATTGACCACCATATGCACTTTCGTAAGTAGAGATATAATCTGAAGTGTACAGAGCGCCATCATAAGGTGAGATGTAATCACCAATATAGTCAGAGATGTAATCGCCTGTGTAAACACCAGTGTAAGGTACTTGATATTCGGCAGAGTATTGAGTAATATAATTGCCTGCATAATCAGTTTCATAGTTACCTAGATAATCACCAGTATAAGTTGTTTCAAACTCATTAGTATAGTCATTGGCGTATTGTGTTTGGTAGTTACCAGCGTAAGTAGAAACATATTCACCGCTATAATTTCCTACGTATGGTGTTTCAAACTCATTAAGATAGTCAGAAACATAGTTGCCACTATAATTACCAGCGTAAGTAGAAGTATATTGTCCACCATAATCACCTGCGTATGTGGTTTCAAACTCATTAAGATAGTCTGAAACATAGTTGCCACTATAATTACCAGCGTAAGTAGAAACATATTCACCGCCATAGTCACCGATGTATGTGGTTTCAAACTCATTCGTATAATCTGAAATATAGTTGCCACTATAATTACCGGCGTAAGTAGAGGTGTATTCACCACCATAGTCGCCTGTGTATGTGGTTTCAAACTCATTAAGATAGTCTGAAACATAGTTGCCGATATAGGTGTTCTCGTATTCTCCATCAAAAGTTGCTGTATAATCTGTATCGAATCCACCAACGTAAATACCATCGAAGTTTGTAGCATAAGCACTTTCATATTCACCAGCATATGTTCCAAGATAGTCGCTGATATAATCACCAGCATACAAATTGGTGTAAGCACCTTCGAAGTCAGACACATAATCAGCAACAAAGTTTCCTAGATAATTCGCTTCATCATACGCACCTTCGTATTGTGTAAGATAGTCAGTAGAGTAATCAGACACATATCCGCTAGTGTACGTTCCGAGATAGTCGCTGATGTAATCACCATCGTAGTTATCTGCGAACTGACCCTCATATTGTGAATCATAATCATTTAGGTATGTTCCAAGATAATCAGCAGTGAAGTCACCAGCATAAGTTGCTTGAAAGTCACCCTCGTATGAGTTATCATAACTAGCAACAAAGTTGCCCACATATACTGATTCATCATACGCACCTTCGTATTGTGTAAGGTAGTCAGTGGAGTAATCAGACTCATATCCACTAGCGTATGTTCCAAGGTAGTCGCTGATGTAATCGCCGGCGTAGTTATCTGCGAATTGACCTTCATATTGTGAATCATAATCATTTAGGTATGTTCCGAGATAGTCGCTGATGTAATCACCAGCGTAAGTTGCTTGGAAGTCTCCTTCGTATGAGTTATCATAACTAGCAACAAAGTTGCCCACATATTCTGATTCATCATACGCGCCTTCGTATTGGGTTATATAACCTGTCTCATATTCAGACTCATATCCACTAGAATATGTTCCGAGATAGTCGCTGATGTAATCACCATCGTAGTTTTCAGAGAACTGACCTTCGTATTGCGAATCGTAATCTGTCAGATATGTTCCGAGATAATCAGCAGTGAAGTCACCAGCATAAGTTGCTTGGAAGTCTCCTTCGTATGAGTTATCATAAGCACCTTCATAACTTGCGCCATAATCACCTAGATAATCACCATCATAAGATCCAAGATAGTTACTAATATAATCGCTGGTGTAATCAGTGATGTAGTTGCCTACATAAACATCATCAATATAATTTGAAATATAGTTTCCGAGATAATCGGTCTGGAATCCACCTAGATAATCAGAAATATAATTGCCGACATACTCTGTACCAGAATAGTCTGAAAGATATGTATTGGTATAATCGGAAATATAGTCTGTGTTATAATCAGAAATATAGTTGCCAACGTAATCGACAGATTCGTAGTCGCTGGCATATTGCTCAATGACAGCATCAGCATCATATGTATTTTCATAATCACTAATGTAATCGGCACCATCATATGTAGGTGTGTATTGATTTACATAGTCACCTAGATAGTTCTGAGTATATTCTGTGTTGTAGTCACCAAGATAGTTCTGCGAGTAATCGCCTAGATAATCACCGTCATATGTTGGAGTGTAGTTGCCAATGAAGTCACCATCGTAAGTGCCTAGGTAATCGCCTGTGAACTCGCCTGTGTAAGTGGGTTCATAGTTACCCGCATAAGTTGCTTCATACTCACCAAGATAATCTTCTGTATATTGTGACGTGTAGGTTTCTAGTGCCTGATAACCAGTATCATAGAAGTATTCAAGTCTTGTATCTATTGCACTACCACGTGCAACCCATGTACCTGCATCAGTGGGTGCACCTTGTGTTGAAGAGCGCAACTGATACTTACCAATTCCTGTAGTTTCAATTGCTTTCTTTACGCGTTCGCCGAAAGTAAATTCTACTTCGGCATCTGTATGTTCTTTTAGTCCTGCCCAACCATTCTCTACATTACGTGCAACATAAACTGGTCTGATTACAGTAGGTTTAATACCCGCTTGTCTTATCCATATTGAATACGGTACTGTAGTTCCGTCAGCACGAGTATCTTCGAATACGCTAGGAATAAACTGAACCCAATTAGCACCAGGACTGTTAGAGGATAGACGATAAGTACCAGGCAACTCGTCCCGCATAATACGTATGACTAACTCTTCGCAAAATGCGTCAAGTTCTGCGTCATTCATCTCCTTAACACCATTAGGCGTTAATGCTCTGTTCCAGTATATTGGATTTTTCTTTAAAGCACTGGTCGTATTAATAGGTTGTGAAGCAGTAGTCTTTTGATAAAGATCAGTCTGTACGCCTATAGACTCCGGTGGTAAAGTCTCTTCAACTTCAACAGTAGGAAATATAATACTAGTATTAGCAGTTTGTTTGATTGTGTTATCTACGTCAGTAGAGTTAGCAGTTAAAGTAAAGTTTAAGAGACCTACTTGAGTCACTTTAATTTCAAAGGCAGACTGATATGATCCCGAGAGACCTGCGACATTCTGAAAGTCTTCCCACTCGACTCTTGTTCCATCAACTGAATTTGCTGTAGGTGTTGTGTTAACACCTTCGGTAACAAATAGTGCATCACCAGATACAGCAAGTTCGTGTCCGATCTCTTCGAATCCAGTTATAGCATCACCGTTCACGATAACATAAACTGTATCTCCGACATATAAAGGAGATGGCATTTCATTCTGTGCTGTGAATATTGCAGTATGTGTACCAGTTCCAGGATTAGAACGATGTTCAACAGTAAAGTTTACGGTGTAAGTTGTTCCTGGAGTAGAACCGACTGTTGTCTCATACAGAGTATCTGTAAAAGATCCGACAACTGTTGCTCCGCTACCATTTGTGGAGATAGCAGAGACATCTTCGTTACTCATTTTACCAAGATGAATACCCGCTTGATACGCAAGATAATCAATATCAAGCGTAGCGAGTTCTTGAAGAGCACCAGTGCCGAGATGTTTTAGCGGTAAGGACATAAATCTATCATCTTAGAGTCAGTTGTTTCATTTATTTATATGCTTCTGGAAAGCAATATTGCTAATGCTTCCTTTATTTCACACATATCTTTCTGAAGTACTTCTACTGTATCCTCTAAGTTTTGACGATTTATTTTAGACTTCTCTCTTATTCTCTTTTGTTTCTGGGCAAGTTCGATCTCATGAGAATTTACGTTTATTAACGCATTAGACTCCATATCTCGAACTAACCCAGGAACACCATCTACTTTAACGTAGCGCGACATTTTAACTTGCTAACCACTTAACAACTATATCACCTATTTTTGCTGTATTTGCAGGATCAGTTCCTTCAATAATCAACTTAGTCTGTGCTTGATTAAATGGTTTCAGTGTACCGCCCTGACCACCAGCAAGAAACTTAACTTTACGCATTTGTGCATCTTTAACGATAGTGCTAAATTCTGGTTGAAGTATCCATACAAGATCATTAAGATTCTCATCTGCGGCGCCTACTCTATAGTATACTTTAACATTACTTGTATAGTGTATCGCTAACTCCGCTGTAATCTCAATACCGATAGCAGGTTGATCAAGAACAACTGGTTTCATAATGTGAGCAGTACTTGAAGACGCTCCTGATGCTGCCGTTGCTCCAACACTATAGATGTGAGGAGTAACCGATGGATCATCAACTAGATTGTTTACTGTGACCAAAGATGATCTTTGTAAGTCAATGATTGGTGAAACATAATCATTAGCACTCTTCATGTCAACTTTAAACAAAGTAGAAGAATTGATTCCGCTCATGGTAGATGAATCAACTTCGAAGTCGTTATACAGAGTGAACGTTGAGGCAAGATCAGTATTAGTCTTAGGAGTAATTCTGTTAAAATTAGCGTCCTGTGTAAATCGAGTTTCTGAACCAGAGATTGATCGCCCAGAAGTAAACTTACCTGATACATCAATCGAAGTAGAGTTAGGAATAATCGACTCGATAATTGGATTAACTACTGAGAAGTTTATATTTCCTTGTGACAATACTCTCTCACCACCACCAGTTGCTGTTGATGTAGCAACAACAGGATTAGAAGGATCAATTTCAAATCTGTAACCGTACATATCAACATCAATAACTTGATGCGAACCGCTCAACTGTGCGGCAGAGAAACCACCCGTTTCTGTAGCACTATCAACATTACAACCATCACCTGGACGTAAACCGTGATTGATGTGACGTACATAAATCTTTTCGTCGCTGAACGTAGTTTGAATCGGATTCTCTTCAAGAAGTTTAGCAGGAACAGAAGCATTTTTCAATATCACACTACCGTTAGCACCGCCGCCTGAACCGAACACTGCACGAGTAACTTTAAACATTAAGTCTTCGTTCTGTGATTTCTCCCAGTTCTTACCATTTTGTGGTAAGAAGAGATAACCCGGAGTTTGTGTAGTGTTGTATCTACCAGTTGAGTTGATAACCGACTCTCTAGTTCTAGCACTGAACAATTCATATTCAGTTGACTGTGAAGTAACTACAATAGCATAGTCTTGTCCTGGTGCCAAGTAAATAGGTTCGTCGAATACGAATGACGTTCCATTACCTTGAATAGTTGCTAACTGAGCACCTGTGCTAGAAACAATAACATTTGCACTATTGACATAAACATGCGAGTCTGGTACTATGCTACTCATCGAAGGTTTACCATTCTCTACAGGACGAACATGTACAGAAACAGGCAGAGATACATTAGTTGGTTTCGACTTAAAGAACAACTCGATTTTAGTTAGTGTTACGCCAAACTCGTTGTTGACTTTAAAGGACTGTGCCAATGGATTCATAGGAGTAGGAATTGCTCTTACACCAAGAATAGAAGCGAACTGTGCCTGATTCACGTTAATGTAGTCAGACAGAACCTTAGACATATCTTGATTATTAGCAAGCGTCTGTAGTGCTGCCGCATTCAGAGATACACCGTCAGGACCATATAGTCCAGATAATCTTGGATCAATAATATTCACCTGACTCGCTGGTATACTATCAAGAACCTTTTTCATTTCTTTTGCTGAATACAACTTATGTCGATAGTTGTAAGGATAAAGATAACGATGACCACGTGTATAAGTTAAAGGATTGTACCAAGTCCAAGGCAACAGACCTTTAACAGTATAGTGAGTGAATGCTTTACTGTTTGCACTTGCCCAATCATTGACATTAATATCGAGAAGTTTGAACTCTCGTGCGCCTGATCTGAATCGTAGATAATATTTGTTGTATCGTCCGCGATACTTAGTGTGAGCAACTTCTAACTTAGGACTGATATTAGGAATGAAGAATGATCCAATAACTTCGCCGTTAGCATCAGCAATCAGATCGCTTGTGCCGTCTGGATGACCGACTATCGCTGAGTGAGTAAACTTGTTACCAATCTCATCTGTTCTATCAGACCACTGAACAAACGATGATTCTTCGCGACACCAAACTGAAACATCAGTACCATCAAAGAATGGTGTAAACTTAGTGTTGGGCGTTAGTCCTTGTGCCTTGAAGTAAATCTTACGTGATCTAATCCATGGTACAAATGCAACATCAATAGTTCTGTCACCTACTACGTTACGTAGAGTATTACCAGAGATAATACGTTTGATAGTGGCGGATTGTGATAGTCCATATTTATTATGTAATGTTCTTAAAGCAAATGCTTTCGCTCTGCCAGAACCAGTACGAACTACTCCTGCCAACTTAGAAATTTCAGCATTCTCTTTCGCAGTACGTCCCTGCCAGTTCCACATCCAGTTATTCCATAAGAATGCCTGATTACCGAATAGACGACCCGAACCCGCAAGAGACTTGGCGGCATTTTGAATAGATTCTTTCCACTCATCAGTTGATGGTGATAGTTTCATCGTTCCTACATTATCAATAAGACCGAACGGATTGATCTTAACTGACCGTGATGCAATACTTTGGTTTACCCAAGATGCTTCGGTGTGAGCAAGATAAACATTATCACCTTTCTTAACAACACCCGAAGATGCCGCCGAGTCGAAGATTAGACGCATATTACCTTCTTCAAAAGAAGGACGTACTAAACGATTCTCAGGATCAATTGCTGCCTTATAATCGGGTGATTCGACTTCACTATTGCCTTGATCGCCATGCTCGTCTACTTGCATACCACTAATGATACGAATAACACCAGCACTATCAAGAACATTGTCCAATCTCGCTTCAAGTTCTGCAATGCTTAATGATGTGGATTCTTCAAGAGCATCTAATTTGCGATCAATATCACCAATATCTTTCATCGTGTAACCGCGTTGCTGTGCTGTTGGAAGTACAGTCAAATCATTTTCGCTGATAGTATTACCGTTGAGAATAATCTTGTATAGTTCCATAGAGTGCATAGGCGTTTCTTTGAACTGAGGTTCACGCGCTTGCTGACCCATTAATACTTGTACTTCACCTTCTGGTGTAATAATCACTTTATCTGCACGAGGTAGATAATAGTCGATATCAGCAGTAATATTAGTACCTACTCTAGGTAGAGCATTGACATTAGAGAAAGTTCCTTCGAAACCATTTCTATCTCCTCTGAAGTCAACAACATCACGTAGATCAATTGTATCACCAGTGACTGATGTATGTAAAGGAATATCTTTATAAGGAACGTTGTAAGAAGAAGGAGCGTAGAAATCACCACTGCCTCGTGCAAAGTGCTTATATGAAATGTAGATCGCAGAAGGATCTGCATGACCTTCTTTGAGTAAAAGACTACCGTCAGCATAATAGTTGTCACGTTGTCCATCGTCAAGTACTACTGCGGACGAGAGATCAAAACCTACACTGTTACTTTGACGCACTGAATCAATAGAGTAGATGTCAGGAACACCAATATCAAACAATGTACGACCAGCAGAGTCAGTAGTACTGTTGATAGTTGCAGTTGCGGTTGTGAGAGTCTTTGGACGAACTGTTGCAGTCTTCTGAACATAAGCAAGAATTTCATACGTACCAGAAGCACTAGCAAGACTTGTTATAGTAGCATCTCTACCACCGTTAGTGATAGCAACAGTGTAGGTGCTAGGTGCTTCGATCACTGCACTGCTTAAACTTACAATCCATAAAGATGAATCTACATATGAAGAACCCACGGGTAACTGATCAAGAGTGACAGCATTAGTGGATGCAGTCTTTTGTTGACGTACTTGTTTTGATAACACAATATCTGCAAGAGACTCTATACGAGGATATGCCGCTGCAAATAATGCTGTATTATTATTAGTAGTTTCGTGTAGTACTGCTTTACCACCCTGTAAATCGATATCGAAGTAATCAGTAGTTGAGGAACCAATACTTTTTACATTACCGAGGTCTTCTGTAGTAAACACTCTCATGTCAAATACATAAACTTTAAACTTAGTTCCGAAAGGTTCTACTGCACGAATACGACAAGTACCGTAATCAGTACCACCACCGCCATAACCTGTTGCGCTCCACAAGTCAACTCTTGCAAGATCAAGATTAGGAAGACCTCTGTTTGCAGTACATACAAAGTAGTTGCCGTAGTTCACACCGATAACATCGTTCTCTACTGTCTCGGTTTCTGTTGGTCGTGGAAGACTTAAAGTAATTGGTGATTGATTCTCTGCACGATAACCATTTACATATGCAGTACCTTCACTTACATTAAGTTCGAGATTAGCATCTATGCCATTGTCGTTTTCACTGACATTAACAATGAAAGGTTCGACAACATAATCACCAGACTCTTCCTTAGTACGTAGCGCAAGAAGTTCTTCGATTTTACTATATGCGTCAATAGATTGTAGTTGTTCACTGATTGCTGAGTTTTCAACCTCTGCAAGGAATACGAACGTATCGTTTACTCCAATCAAATCTCTAGTAGTAAGTTCTAATCTGATGCGAAGTCGATCAGCACCAGGTGAAGCAGTATTAACAATACCCGAAGCATTGTCATAGAGAGAATCGGTATCTGTAACAGTTACTACTTGCTGAATGACTTTGAAACCTACCTCAGCATTAATGTTGTCACCAGTATAAGATGAAAGAATAATCGACTGTTCTTCGGTATGAACAAAACGACCTAGAATGAAGAAGTCGCCTTCTGCAACAGTAAACTTAGCACCGTAACCTGTCGCATCAGGAGTCTCTGTCACTAACTCATAAGCACTGCTTGTAGCAAATTGCTCAACTAGGGTTTCGTTATCACCAAATGTAGTTGGTGAATTTGTCGCTAGTGCATTACCACTATTAATGTACTCAACGAACAGTGTATCAAATAACTGAGTACCGTTAGCAGGTATCGCTTGAATAACCTGAGCAGAAACATTTGTGTTAGGATTCTTTATGATAGTGCCGTTTGGTATAGCACCGAACTCGCCACCCTGATTAGTAGATGCAATCTTGACGAAGTGATAAGCATTGTTCATGCTAACACCACCACCATTTACTACTGCACCGTCTTTAAATATGTTCGAACCCATGCGACCCATCTCTTCATAGATAAGAGTCTGCATCTGTGTAAGTTCTCGTGACTGAAGTGCGCGACCGCTGTTAAACAATATCTGATGATAGTTGTCATTAGCGTTATAATCGTCTGCATAACTTCCAGATAACGTATTAGATGTGAATATATTTGCCATGTTTTTAGTCTCTTATCCTAACTGAATTACGATGCGAATGTCTTCGGTTTGATTAGAACCGCGTGTTATCTGTCCAACATTATTTATGTGTAAAATATCACCGGTTGTGGCGTCAACGTCAGGATTAAATAATCTAAGAATGTTGCCTGTGCCTGTTACGGTTCTATTGACAAGAGAACCTCCGGTATTAAACTTACCGAATCCTGTAGTCTCGTCTTGATAATAATATAACTTTTGTGCACCGTCAGAATCATAGTGATACACTTTACCTTGTATGGTGTTTTCAGCATTAGAGAATACATCATCTGGACCAAACACGCCATTTGTTTTATTAATTTGTAGAATTTTTAATGCGCTGCCAACATTCAAATCAAAGTCAGAATCTGTACCAACATAACCTTGTTCTCCATCACTGTCACCATACTTCTTTAGATTTCTCAATAAACAAGTTTGATAAAAATCATTCTCTGTTCGAATCTTCGCGTCTTCGTCCGATTTAAAATCTGCTTGTAACATTAGTGCAACCGACTTTAGAATCTTAGTTGGATCGTCGTGTGTGCCCTTCGGAGGTGATATGATTGGTCGCAGTACTGCATTACCAGCAGATAATGTTGCTATTGCACACCGATAACCTGTTCCGTGTTGATACGATGCGTCAAGTTCACTTTGCGATACTTCTACTTTTACAACACTACCATTATTGATAGTGACTTCAAAGTCTGCTAAAATACCATCACCATCTATCGTGAGATCAGGAGTTGCAGTATAACCTGAACCTCCATCAACAATTTCAACACTGAGAATTTCACCGTCAGTTGATGCTTGTTGTAGTGTGTACTGTTCTATCTCTTCTGCAATAGTTGCAGTAGATAATGCTTTCTTTACTGGAATCCATTCGTTTGTTTTGTATGTAGCATATGCAAGGTTTGATAGTGTGAACAGGTAACGCCACTTATATAGGTCTTCGAGAATAAAGGTTTTACCATTAGATGCTAAACCACCTCCATTCACAACAGATCGTTCATGCGATGCGAATGGTTGATTTACTGACTGCTGAACAATACCTTCAGCATTTTTACCTTGCTCTATACAGATAAACACTTCTCTTGATGAATTAATAACATAGAAATTCTCTTGAGCAGGTAGAGCATCGTTATAGGATTCGTAAGCAAAACCAGATGACCAAGTAACGTTCTTAATAACATGAGAGGCGTTATTCAGTGCTTTAACTGCCTGAAGAGAATGTCTAACTTGATTCTGCGCATAGATCGAGTTTTCAATCGTAGGATTGGTAATCAAGTCCGCCCTCGCAAGACCAATATAATAGTTCTCGCTCGTGCCGTCGATGTCTTCTTTAAGTTGATCTAAAAGAAGACTCCTAAACGTATTAGTAATTGCAGATGTCATTTATTTTTCTCTTTAGTAATATGAGTCTATTTATAAGGTGTCTGTAAGCACTGCTCTAGCGATAGACGCTTCGTTGTCGAATCTCAGGATATTGTTTCTTGTTGGATTAATTACCGACTGATTGGCAGGTGTCGCAACAATCTTCATGAAGTCACCCGAGATCAAAGAACCCGCGAAAGCATTAAGAGTAAGTGTGCCTAGAGGTGCATCGTATGATCCAATTACATCTACTTCAACAAGACCGTCAGCAACATTAATTGCCTCAATTACGCTTGTGCTGATTCTATTACGTAAGAAACACGTCTTACCGTTCAAGAAGAAGTTCTCACTTTGTATGACATACTCAACATCGTCTGGTTGTGCAATAGGAGCAGGATAGTCGATGATGTAATCAACAGCACCGTCGATAGGATCAAATCTTGATTGCATTTTAATTGATGATCGACTAGACAATACAGAACCGTCAACTGTATCAATATCGGATAGCAAATTAGAACGACGGAACGATTGATTGAACTTCCCTAGATTCTCATCAAAATAATCTGAAGTAGCACTTTGTACCAATGCCTCAACCGCAGACTGACCCAGTGATGTTAATCTTGGATTAAACTGGAAGAATGTTGTCACTTCTAAGAAAGTATTAACTGGATCTGAGAACTGAATGTCGAATGAAGCAACAGACAAATCTTTTGCAAGTCTCTTAATCGCTTCTTTAGTGGTCAGAATAACTGTAGCATCTTCTGTAGTGAAATCGACTGACAGAAATACAGAACCATATCTAGGAGGAACATTGTCTTGTCCACCCCATGCTTTGATGTCGCTGATAACAGTCTTGAAATTGCGTAGTGTTAGTGCCGCATAGTCTTCGGCAGTAACCATTCTGTTTTGTGAAGCATAAAGATAAGGAGCATTCTTACGAATAGATTCGATACCTTCTTTCTCGTTGCCGCCACCAGAAGTTCCGCTAGTAATGTTTAATGTTTTACCATTACCGACAGTGCTTTCAGCAGTAAATGTTCTAGCACCGTTTGCTAAAGGACCTGCTACTGTAGTATATTCAACTAGTATTCTGTTGCCCGCTTTAGGAGTAGTGTTTGTGAATCTAACACCGTTACCAAACGATATTTCATAGAAACCGTTCGGTGTTTCTTTCGCGACAAAAATAGCGGAGTTCACGTCAATAGTTGTCGCGTTAGAAATGTTAGTGTAAACCGTTCCTACAACATGCGAAGGATCTTCGTATACAGTAACTTTAATAGTTGCGATATCAATATTAGTTACAGGAATAACATATGAATCTGAAGAAGACGTTTCACCCGCAATAAAGTTCTTGCTCTTAGATGTGCCTTCGTAGATAGGAACATTGATGTTAGCATTCGCTGTAAAGTAATATAGATTACTACCATTGTTTGTTGCGGTTAATGTGTCGCGAGTCTGAAAGGTGTACGTTAGATTGTCAACGGTAGTAGTAAACTTAAAACCTGCGGGCATCGTAACACTAGATGGATTATCGTTATCCTCAATCCAAAGATTCACGACAGCATATGCCGCAGTTCTTGAGTTGACAGTATAACCCAAACCACCCGCTAGACCTACAAGTGAGGAGCGCATTTGCGCAGTACTCAAAAATGATTCGTTTAGAGCATAGTTAGCGACTAGTGAATTTTGATGTGTATTATATGCCAACACATCTAGCAGACTAGACAGTGCCGATCCCTCGAAGTTATAGTCATTGAATTCACCTGATTGTATCAAATGTGTTTTAAGACTATTCTTGATTGCATCAAAATCTAAATCCGTAGATTTAATAGTTGTTGCCATTACTGGTTATCCTCTTATTATAATCCTACGGTTTTGATTAGTACGTCACCTGAATCACCAGATAACGCTATCTCATCACCGTCTTGTGTTAATATTGCACCGTCAACAGTCTTACCGATGTCTCTAATTAAGAATGCACCCGCTTCGGTCAATGTTCTTAGAGTAACTACACCTTCTCTTTCTGATAGTATAACTCGATCAACAATCTGATCAGGTGTAACTGGCAACTCGATAGATATTGCAGGACCTGCTGTCTGACCACCAACTGATAATCTTAGTGTGTCAACTTGGTCTGTATTCATTACACGAAATTCAACAACAACATCAACACTATTATAATCTGGTGTTGCTGAGACTTGAAGTCGTGTTACTGCTACTCGTGGTTCGTATCTTTCTATTGCAGTCTTGATAGCAGACGATATTTCTTCGCCTGTATCAGCATCCGCAAGATCAAAAAGTAAAGAGTTTAAGTCGGCACCAAACTGTGGTTTGTAAGGTTTCTCGAATCTGCTCGTTAGTAGAAGTGTTTTGATTGCTTGTTTTACTGAAGCGGCATCTGTCTTTTTATATAAATCACCGCCACTAGTAGTATTTGCCTCAAACGTGAGATCAAAATCAGAGTACAGACGTTCGCGCACAACTCTAACACTCGTGCTGAGATTACCATCTTCTGCTGAAAAAATCTTCGCCATGCTACTAAAACCTTTTTCTTTTATTTATATGTTATTTCTAAGAGAAAAAATCAAATATGCTAGATTCATCATCTTCTTCAGGAAGTATCTCTAACAACTCATCTTTTGATTGAAGTTCACCATTGTAAGTTGTTTCGAGATTGAACTTATAACTTACATCCCAATCAGTACCAACCTTCGGCATCTCTAATATAATAGAACAGGTGAGATCACCGTTCGGATCAAAAGTGTCGTAGTCTAGTGTCAACTTATCATAGTTCACATAATCTTTCCAGAACACCGCAAGATCAAATGACAATCTAGGATCAGTCTTACCTTGTTGATCGATCAGTTGATATACTACTGTGCGTCCAGTTCTACGCAAATCGTTGATACTATTTGACGTTGGTTTCTCGCCAGTGTATACTGGTATTCTTGCTAACCATCCGTCAGGACCTTTACCGTAAGAACCTTTATTGTTCTCTGCTAGTTTCTTTGCTGCCGCTTCGTCGTTTACTTTAGTCTCTTGTATAACAAACTTAGGATTAGGTTCATATATACCTTCACTCACTACTAGTCTATGTTTAGAAAAGAATGAATTGCCGGTTACAGTTTGTATTGCCTGCGCATGAAGAACTAAGTTTCTAGCAATCTGTGCTGTATCAGGTGCACCAAAGAAACCGTCAGCATATAGTTTCTCTAATTGTGTACGTGATCCTCTAGCACCCAGAAACTTAGCAAGCGATATGCCTGGACCAAGTTTAGTTGCTGATGTGATAGACGCTTCAAACTCTGGATTATATTGTGGATCTACCAATAACTTCATTTCGTATTTACCTTAAATCGCTTGCTTCTGGTGTCAGCAGGGTTGTTGCCGAGAGTGTTGATGCCAAATCTAATAGTTCCTTTCTTAGATGCAGATCGTCCAATGTTTCGGGGAATGTTCTTCTTAAAGTCTTTGTTTAGTTTGCCTTCACTCACTAGATAACTTGTGAACCCACCATTATCAAAGTTAGCGGGATCACGTAACTTAGAACGAATCTCATGAATAGTAGGATCAAAGTTGAAGAGTCCTTTATAGTCGTCTGACTTGCTTATCTTATCTGCTAGTTTTGAATCGACCACAACGTTTCTGATACCATAATTACTTGTTGCTAACTGAGTCTCAATGATTGCTGGGTTTGGCAGAGGCGCAGTAGGAGGGACTGGTATGAAGGGCATAATGCCTGGTTTTGGTGATGGAGGTTTTACTATACATGGCGCTTCTTTCTTAGCAATGATTGCAGTTGCCGCACCTTCTGCAAACTGTGATATAGACGACAGTATAGCATAGTCAGCATGAATCGATTCGGATGCTTTACCCACTAATGTCCCATAGAATGTTGATAGATTAGTCAGACCGCCAGGCATACCGCCATATGTTTTACCGTAGTAATCGACAAGTGGTCCACCGATAGTTCCTTTGTGACCAATTATACTAACGTGTCGTGCTGTTACATTAGCAGTCGATGCCGCCGCAACCCACTCATTAACAGCAGTCGTAATTAGTGAGGCGCCTGTTAGTATCTCTATATTGCCTTGTACTAAGTTCTGTTGTTTTCCTGCGACAATAACATTATTATCACCGAGCATAGTTTCTGTATTCATGCCAACTACTTGACTACCGCGTGAACCGCGAATAGTATAGTTTTGATCTTTGTTTACTGTTTTGGTGTGTCTACCTTTAATATCTTCCTTTTTATCTCCTGCAATATTGAGATTATAATTACCCTCAACATCAACATTATAATCACCCGATACAGTAAGATTAAGATTACCTTTATAGACAAGATTACCTTCACCTTCAATAATCGTTGTATGATCACCACCAGTCACTTCGATCTTTTGATTCTTCGAGACTATTAGAACAGTACCGTCAGCACGTAACTCTACACCAGCACCGGTTCTGTGCTTGAGAAGAATACGTTCACCGCCAGGAGTGTCGTCTACTTCTATAGAATGACCAGACTGGGTTTCTTGTACTTGATTATAAGGAAACTGAGATGGTTTCTGTGATGGAATATCAATTGATACTCCGAAGTCACCACCGCCCAAATCAAGATTGTTTATCTTTTCGCCTTTTGCTGCCTTGTTTATACTACTACCAAAGAAGTATTCGCGATTAGGAAACTCACCAGACGCATCAGCAAACCCGTCTTTCGGAACACCCACACTTGCTTCCTGACCTTCACCAACAAACTTTGTTCGTGCGTCAAGATTGTCTAGTTTATTTGTCATTTGTTAATAACTCATCTATTGTAAAGGGTACTTGAGTGAGCGGAGTTGTGAACTTACTCTTCTTACCAAAGTTTGATCTAACATAACTGATAACATCAAACCCTGGATCAAACTCGTCTTCGTCGATGTTACTGTGTCCCACGATCTGTGCACCTGGTAATATATTATATGTTGCACGACAGAAGTGATCGAATGTATTGATTTGACTTCTTGTCAACGACTGCGCAGATAAAAAGTTTTCACTGTTGGGTGTTTCACTCGGTACGTTAATACCACCAACAAATACTATTCCTATGCTTCGCTTATCATGATTGTTATTAGGAGAATGTTGTCCTTCAATATTAAGTGGACGTCCTCTTTGCAATGAACCATCTCTTCTGATAACATAATGATAACCGATACCATCTAGTCCAGCGGCAATGTGGTATTTATTAATCTCTTCAGACCCGATATTCTTGTTCGTGTGTGTCTCTGTCCAGTGAGTAACAACCTCAGTGACTTCTCGACTAAGGTTTTTCAAATCTGCTTGAAGTTCTTCACGAGATGATATGTAAGGGAATGAAGGATCACCTGCTCCCTGTTTCCAAGACTCTCTGAATGATCCTATAACATAAGGAGTACCAAATACTTTATCTGATAATATAGGTGCTGTTGCACTAAAGATAGTTGTGTCGATAGTCCTCAGAAAAGTTTTAATCTCTGCATGTTCTTTCTTTGTTATATCAGACATCTTTCGAACTGCTTCAGAGAACTCGGCAGCATCGCCTTGACATAAGTCAACAATGTCTGTAATCTGTTCAACTGAGAGTGTTCTAGGAAAGGTGAATTCATAGAACTCTTTATTAATATTCTTTAGAGTATCTTGATTTAGTCCTTGAATGATACCACGTTTCGAGTTATTAGCAATCTTCGTATTGACAAGAGTGCGATACTCACTACCTTTCTTGTCGTACAGTGATCGATATTCAGCACCTCTATCAACATCTGCCTGAACAGTCTTTCCGTCTTTACCGCCTGATAGATTTGCTAGATCGGATACTTCGCCTGCTTTGTTTGCTTTAATCTCTTGTGCGCTAGTTACTGTTGCTCTCAAGTCTGTTATCGAACCCGATAACTGTGCCATGGATTGATTGAATGCACTGTCGTTATTTTCCATTGCTCCTGTAATAGCAGTGTACGCAGTTGCTTCACCATTAGAATCCCAACCACTCGGAAACGATAAGTTCTTGTTGATACTATTAAGAACATTATCACCAGCATCTACGATTTGACTTAATGCGCCAGTTGTCGCGTCTTTGAGTACATCGGTTACTGAGTTGACAGCAGTTTCTGTAAGACTAGCAATCGCTTCAGCACCACTGAAAGCACCGATCTGACCCACTAAGTCTTTGCTTGCGTCCATAAGACCTTGAGGACTGCCCTCAACTACTGCTTTCTGTAGACTACCCGCGTCGAGTCCAAGACCAGTGATCGCTTGTATTATAGATGCAACAGTAGGATTTATTCCACCTTGTGGAACAAGAGAAGCGGACAAAGGATATACCATACCCGCTGAATCTGGTTCAGTGAATGTTACTTTAACAGATGAACCAAACTTTCCTATGAAATCGGTTGCTAATTTGGCAACAGCATCAGTTGCCATTCCTTCGAGACTTTCTATACCGTCATCGACCAGACCCTCGACAGTTGTAGTGTTTAACTTGTCCTGAAACTTATCAACCTTAGATGTCAGTGATTGTATACCACCTTCTACTTGACCTGCTATCTGTCCTGTAGTTGTTTCTACTTGATTCTTTAAGTTGTTTACTGCATCATTGGCAGCATTGGTAATTGGTGTCGTATCGACCGCACTTTGTGCATTCGCAACCTTATCCTTGAGAACTTCACTATTTGACATTAAACCATTACCTCATCGTATGCTTGTTGTGCAAGTCTATTAGTTACATTAGTATTCTTGAGGTAATATCTGTTCACCACTTCACTCGCATCCTTAATATTTACTGTTGCTATCAATCGACTGTTCTCTTGTCCGAATTGTGTTCTCAACTCATATAAAACGAACTGAAGTTGCAGAGAGAAAGACTTCCAATCTGAGTTAGGTGAGAACTGTGCCGCAAACTTCAGTAGATTGTTGTATCGACTGCCTAATGTTCTGACTTTTTTCCAACCTGCAATGCCTAACTTAGGAGTGCCGAAGAAGTTCAAGAAATCTTCGTCGTATATTTCAAACTGTGATTCACCTTGAAGTGCACCAGTAATTGCGGCAGCATGAATTAAATCATAACCATTGTCAATAAAGAACTTCATGCTCTGTTGTCTACGTAAAGGTATTCGTGCTTTCTCTACTGTATCATCTTTAAACTTCTGTGTCACTACATTTTGTAATCTTCGCTTAGTGTAGTCAACAGCATTCTCGTCAGGGTTTCTTCGTCCTGTCTGTACAGCAGAGGGATATTCTGTACGAGGTAATGTGCCCATGATAAGTGGCAACTGAGAAGTAGTGCCGTCCATGAACATCCCAAAGACGAATGCTCCTTGAACGATCTGAGGAATGCGACCGACACCAGATGCACCGCCCTCAGTAGTTGGTAATAGTATTTGTGCCCAAGGTAAATCTTTCTCAGGAATATCACCAGTGCTAGGACTATGAACACCATTGATACGAACTTTAACTCTGCCTTCAAGACCTGTCGGCGGATGTGCATTGACAACAGTACCGAAGAACCAGCGATTGTCATCACCATAAAACTCTTTCTGTATGGGTGTTAAAATGTTCATAACTCAAAGTCGTCCGGTAGTTCGCCAAGTTTAGATAGTCTTAGTTGTGTGATATTTTTCTCACTTGTTAATTTGTGATTTATTGCCACAATTAAATAATCACCAGACTTTCTCGTATCTATCTGTTCTACGAAATCTTTATCGTCACTTTCAACATTACTGCTTAGAAAAAGAAGTCGAACTTTATTGCCAACAGTAACCGATCCACTGAAAAAGAATGTACCGTTCATACCTATATCAATCATATTCTTTCTCATAATTGATCGTATAATCTTATTCTTCACTTTTAATCTTGATTCGACTATATCACTATTACCATCAAGTAAAGTCGCCTCATCGTGATAACTAGGAAACTGATTGTAAGTTCCTGATGATGTTACTTGATGTATGTGTAGAGAATTATATTCGTCCGACAATTTACCATCAATAACTAAAGTAGGATCATAAACTGATTGTATCGACTCTGTTGATAGAAGTCCATTCGTATAGAACTCATCAATGATGTCACGTACTGTTACATGATCATCAACTGAGTTGCCTGTACCAGCATCCAGATTAGAATAGAGTGAACCGATAGCACCATCTTCGTACAATGAGAGAGAATTGTCACCCCCAACCTCTTTAAAATCAATGATTTCATATAAGTTGCGTCTAGGATCATCGCTTGCTTGAAGTGCTTTAGAATATCTGAAAGGCAGTCTACTGTTAATAACCGTTTCGCCCAACAGATTGTCTAAGTCAGACATGCACAAATCATCTTGATATAGACTTGAGTAGAGATAGATAGGTGCACCAATCTTTGTAGTTGCTCTATTTTTTAACCATTGTATCGCGGCAATAGGACTCATATATGGGACAATAATCTTTCGTTCACCCTGTACTGATCCCGTGAATAAAAATCTATCAACACTTTTGCCTAGATCACGGTTGCATATATTCTCTATGATGTCTTCGAGATTAGCGGTGTATGATCTACTAAATTGTTTAACTGCGTCCACATATACGTGCTCTTCAACAAGTTCAGCAGATATAATTTCACTTCTTTCATTCGTTCGTTTCGTCTCCGCTATTCTAGCAAAGTAGAAGTATTTAATGATTTTTGGTTCTTCGGGATGCTCTGCATCACCCACAACAATACGAATACGTTCTGTACCCTGTATGCCTAATGCTGCCTTTAAACCCATATCGTCGATGAAAACAATTCTAGCATCAATGTAGGGTTTGCCTAGATGCTCGAAGAATTGAAGTTCTATTACGTTGCTCTTGATGTCAACAGTATTGTCTTCACCAGTTGCCGATGAAGAGATTACCGCTGCCTCAAGAATACTATACTGGGAGTTATTTCCTGCCATAAATTATCTCGATGTCAGACGCTTGTGTTCACCCACAATCTTGTCGATGAATTGTTTCTTGATAACACGTATTCTTTTAGACTCTTGATTCTGGGCAATCAAATATTCCAGATTAGTTACCGGTATTTTACCCACAGCATTGCTGTAAAAATAATCTATCTCATCTCCTGCAGAATCGACGAAGTGATGTGTTCCTTCGTACTCATACTTAGAGGAGGTCAATGATAATACATTTGATACTCCATCATCATACGACAAGTAAGTTTGATTCAAAGGAGTAATAGGATTCGCTATAGCACTATCAATTCTAACTGTTATCTCGCCAACCGCTAAATTCTTAGCAGTAACTACACCTTGTTGCTCACCAAGTATTACTGCTTGACCAATATCGTAAAGTGGTGCAAGACCTGAAAGTAACATCTGTTGTCCTGATGCAGAATCACCATAAAGAATAAGTGCGTCAGAATCAACTTCAAGATTGATATTACAAGTGTAATTCTTGTATGCTTTGGTCTGTGCGTAGTCATACACATCTTGAAGTTTCATTGGCCAACCAGTCTCACGCAGACGCTCATTCATTGAAAAGAATGTCCACTCATACTCGCTAGTACCATAAAGACGATATGCTAATGTGTCAGGACGATCTCCTTCAAGAATCTCGTATTCTATATATCCTCCAATATCATCTTTTACTTGGTCGATTAAATCAACATACCTACTCAATCGTTGAAAGTAAACGGGATTCTCACCGTCACCAAAACTGTAGAGATTACTTGGAAAGTTTTCGAAATAGTTTGACATTAATAATCCTCTAGTGCAACCATTTGTTTATCAAGTGCTTTAACTTCTTGAAACGATAACGATATATCTACTTCGATAAAACTACCGTCTTCTAGTAGACCGTTACCGGTGGCATTGTATGATGTCTGAACATCTCGTAAATAACATCTTTGTATCTTCGAGGCAGCATTGCCACCGAACTGATTCTTAACATTAATCGAAAATACATTGGGAAACTTGTATGCGATAGGAACTTTATTATCACCCACAGTCATCATTTCAGGATATAATTCCTGTCTGAAGAACTTGATGATAGACTTAATCTCTTCTGCCTCACGCTTACTATTAGCGATCAACTTGAACGTAAATGCAAACTGTCGAATCTGTACTTCTTTAAATAATGTTCTTTGATTAGGAGCAGATGCAATTCGTGTAGCACTCTTGACAGCATCACCCAAACTCTCTGTTGCTCCAGAACCAAGTACAGCACCACCTAAAGCACCACCTGCTATTTTACCAACTAATGCACCGACTCCAGCGCCTGATGCTTTTGCGACTGCTTGTGCCGCAAGTGCAGAAGCGGCAGTACTAAATGTACCGTCACCGTTAGTAGCACCCTCGAACGGATTCTTACCGCCGATCGCGCCTTCTAGTCCGGCACCTAACATTCCTATAGGAGGACTCTCGTATACTACGTTGTCAGAGAATCGTAGATCACGTTGCAATGGTAATATAACACTACCAACTGATTCGCCCGCATTAACATTTTCATAAGACTGAGAAGCAGTTTTGCCCAATTTAGAAATACTTTTATCTAGTTCTGCTTGGTTTCTGCTATTCTTCTCTTTAGCATCATCCGCCCTTTTCTTTTCATCTTCCGTGCTTGCATCTTCAACCACTTCCTTCTTTCTAATAAGTCGATCATATATATCTTTCATCGACTTGCCTATATCAACACCTTTTACGTTATATGCTTCGAACGTAATCGTTCCGGGATAACCTTTTCCTGATGCGGGCATTGACAATGGATATCTAAAATTGCGCGTCTTATTTTGCTCAAACAGTGAAGGATTTTCTGCACGCGTTGGTTCTTCGATATTCTCTTCATGAATAACCTTAGTCTTTGCCGCAGTATCAGGCGCTTGCGATTTTTCATTATAGAATCTAAACCCAGTATCCGTATTATTCGACTTTGCAATCTCTTCTGCTTGTTCTTGAACCGCCGCTCGTTCCGCCTGTTGTCTTGCACGTTTTTGTTGTCCGCGAGATGCCATTTTATTTCCTACTAAATAGAGTTTCTGTAAGGTTATTTATAAGTATATTTATGGCGTATTCTGGAAGATATAAAGTTAAAAACCCTGAAAAGTACAAAGGGGATTATAATAAGGTCGTTTATCGCTCTCTATGGGAAAAATATGCCTTTATGTGGGCAGACGATAACTCTGACATTAAGTACTGGTCAAGCGAAGAGACCGTAATACCGTATCTCTATGAAGTTGATATGAGATATCATCGTTACTTCATGGACTTGAAGTTGACATACAAGAGTACAGGCAAGACTGTGCTGATTGAAATCAAACCTCACAAAGAACTATCACCGCCCACAGGTTCACGTAAAACTAAAAGATATATCAACGAAGGTTTGACTTACATTAAGAATCAGAACAAATGGAAAGCGGCGGCAGCATATGCTAAGGATAATGGTTGGGGTTTTGAGATATGGACTGAGAATGAATTGACTGCAATGGGTATTATGCCTAAGTCAACTCAGAAAGCAAAACCAAAGAAAAGTATTAAACCTTTAAAGAAAATGAAACCATACTCTAGGAAAAAGACTAAATAGAACTATGAGCGAAATATTTAAAAAAGTAGAAGCAGAAGCGTTTCGTGCAGGTATTACACCTCGCACTAAAGAATCGCAGTCTTGGTTCAGACGTAAAGTGCAGAATATGCGTGGTCTTAATCGACGTGCATTAATGCGCGAAGAAGAATTAGAATTGCGTGGTGCTAATCAGGCGAAACAAAAGACTGGCATCGGTGACATGTACATGTATTTCTATGATGCTAAAGGTAGAAAAACACTTCCTTACTGGGATGCATTTCCTCTAGTTATCATTGTTGGTCCTGCAAAGGGTGGTTTCTATGGGTTGAATCTTCATTACTTGCCTATCGCATTACGTGCAAGATTTCTTGATGAGTTAATGAAGGTTACTAATAATAAAGCATTCGACGAAACCACAAAGTTTCAGACCAGATATTCTATGCTTCAGAGAAGTGCGAAGATGCGATTCTTTAAACCTTGTCTCAAGCACTACTTAACATCTCAGATTGAAGGGCGTATGGCATATGTGCCACCTCCAGAATGGGAAATCGCTACTTTCTTACCAACTGCACAATTCCAGGGTAACAAAGGGCAAGTTTATAAAGATTCACGGAGCATGATCTAATGTTTAGACCTGGTAGCGTAGACGAATTTAAAAGCGTATTTGGCAGTAAAGGAGGTGCGGCAAGACCCAACCTGTATCACGTTCTTTTACCACGTATAGGAGATCAATCACCAAGAGATATGTCCTTCATGTGTACAAGTGTTACACTTCCGTCGAGACAAATTAGTACAGTTGCACGAGAGATTGGTGCTGATATACAGCAAGTAGCATATGGGTTTAACAATCCAGAAGTCAGTATGACATTCAGAGTGATGAATGATCAGGGAACACGACGATACTTCGAGAGTTGGATGGATAGTATTATTAAACGTGTTGGTGATGCGGGCGAAGGAAGATACGTTGCTGGTTATGCAGATACATACTGTCAGAAAGTTCACATCTATCAACTAGAAAAGGGATTTACTACACCACTATTTAATGTTAGTAAAGATATTAATCTTGGTCCTATTTCTCTTAATCTTGATATAGATGTTGATGCAGGAACAAGTGGATTTGCAAACTATCATTGGTTACTTGATCGTGCATTTCCCAAGTCAATTCAGTATGAGACGTTTACAGATGCATCGCAGAATGAGATTAGTCAGTTCACAGTAGAGTTTTCATACAAATCATGGCAGGGTGAGTACTTAGAACCGGCAGATAAAGGAAAGGTAGGAATAACAGGAACTGGAGCGGCATCAACAAATGCGGCAAGTAAAGTAACAAACAAGATATTCAAAGCACTAAATTAAATTATTGAGGAAATTAAATAATGGCATTACCATCGTTAAATGATACACCCAAATATGAGTTGACAGTTCCATCGTTGAAGAAGAAAGTTAAGTTTAGACCTTACTTAGTTAAAGAAGAGAAGATTTTACTGATAGCATCTGAATCGAAAGACATAGGTCAGATAATGAATGCAGTACTTGATACAGTCATGGCATGTCTTGACGGCAATGCTATCAAACGAAATGAATTGACAACATTTGATATTGAATATATGTTTCTTCAGATCAGAGCAAAGTCTGTAGGCGAAGTTGTTACATTAAACATCGCTTGCGAAGAGTGTGATCACGACAATGAGCAGTTAGTTGATATTGGCGAGATTGAATGTAAAGTAGGTAAGAAGAATAACATCATAAAATTAAGTGATAGTATCTCAGTAGAGATGATGTATCCGAGTTATGCTATGGTTGACTTCACCGAAGATGAAGCAGAAGCAGGGTTTAGTGTTCTTGGTAAGTGTATGAAGACTGTTATTACTCAAGAAGAAAGAATTGTAATGGCAGATGAATCGAAGGATAGTATCGATGGATTTATCGATACGATGACTCAACAGCAGTTCGAAAAGATATCGACTTATTTGAAAGATATGCCGTCAGTTAAACATGAAGTTAAGTTTGACTGCGAAAAATGTGGTACACATAATAATGTTGTACTGGAGGGAATGCAGAGTTTTTTCTAGTATGCCTGTCTCACGACAATCTAGCAAATCATTTTAAGACTAATTTTTTGCTATCCAGGTATCATAAGTATTCATTAACAGAGTTAGAGGTTATGATGCCATGGGAGAGAGAGGTACACATGATACTGTTAATGCAAACTTTAGAAGAAGAGAAGCAAGAGAGAGAGAATAATGGCGCTAACACTGGATGACGTAGTACTAGAACAGATGCAGACTAATGAAACACTTAGTCGTGTTGACCGTAGACTCGATAATTTTATTACACTTTGGTTTAGTAATAAGATGGACGAGATGGAAATGATGCGCGAACGTATTGGCGAATCTGCTCCTGCTGTGCCTGCCGAAGGATCAAAACCAGAAGAAAATGTTAAAGGACTAAACTTCGGGTTTGCTGCCATTGTTGCTGGTCTTACTGGTGCAGTTGTAGGATTCGTTACTGGTTTCGGTGAAACCTTAAACAAAATTCTGAAAATGTTTAGACTAGATATTGGCGCAAAGTTTCTTAAATGGAGTAATAAGTTAAAAGCAATCTTCTCTGCCGACGGCGCGATTGGTAGAGCAGTAGCAAAAGTAGGCACATTCTTTAAACCAATGACAGATTTCTTTGGACGCATCGGTTCATTCTTTGGTAAAGGAGGTGTTATAGGCAAAGTCTTCTCTTCAATCGGTAAATTCTTCCAACCTATAGTTACATTCGTTAAAGGATTCGGTGCAACATTCGCTAAGTTCTTCGGGTTCTTCAGATTACTCGGTAGAGTATTTCTTCCACTCACTGCGGCAATCGAAGTGGGAATGGCAGTCTTTAAAGAGATGACCAGTCTTGGTGAGGGTGCTGATATATTTGATAAATTTCTAGGACTAGCAAAGGGAATACAGAAAGGTCTTGCAAACATAGTTCTGATTCCTCTTGACTTACTTAAAGATGGTGTATCATGGTTGATGAAAAAGATGGGACTCGAAAACTTCTCTAAGTTGCTTGACTCGTTTTCTTTCTCTGATACGTTCGGAGTTGTTGTAGATACAATATTCAATGTACTCGAAGGATTCGCACGTGGTGCAGTTGCCGCTATAGGTGCTATTATGCCCGGTGGTGAATCACCTGCAAGTGCATTCATGAAAGAGTGGAATCACGTAATGAGTGGTGGATCAGGTAGTGCGCCTAAAGTAGAGTCTGCTTCCGAAGAAGAAGTTTTGACAAGTGTAAGTTCAAGTAGAAGTAGAGTAAAATCAAGAGGTGCTGGTAGTAGAACTACTGTTGCCGAGTTGACTCCTGAAACTCTATCAGATTCTATTGTAAGTGCCAACAAGAAAATTACTGCTGATAGATTAAGTAAATCAACAGATCGAGAAGAACTGAGTGGCGCAATTGCTAGATCATCAATTTCGGCAGGTGAAGGTGCTACAGTGAATATTACTAATGTGAGTAATGTTAATGCTCCGACAACAACTCAGAATAATGTATCTTCTAGTAGCGGTGCTGGTAATTATATATTGAACCCTACAAATAGTTTTGGAATACGCTCTTCACAGTATTCCTGGTAATAAAAAAGGGACGCTTTCGCGTCCCCTTAGTTTCATCTTCGACCGCGAACTCGCAATCCTTTACCGTCTTATGAAATTGACGTTTATTCTGCCGCTAGTTTAGCGAAGTATGACATAGTGTCATCTTCATCTTCGGCAGCACTAGGCATGACAGGAGCAGGTGCTTCACGTACAGGCGCTGGTGCTTCTTTAGTATCTAATGCTACAGTCTGCGCAACCGTACGAGGTGCTTGCTCACCAAGAACAAGAGCAAGACGAGCAGATAACTCTTCGTATGTCTTGTAGGCAGCAGGATCTGCGAACTCGCCTAAGTCATAAACAGTTTCATATAACTGCTCAAGTTGATCATCATCACCACCCATTAGAGGTGCTGGCGAAGAGAACTCAGACTTATCATAGTTACGATATCCTTCAACTTGACGAATCTTCAGTTTAAAGTCGGCACCTTCCCAGAAGTCAAATGGGTTAACTGGTTTCTCATCAGCGAACTGTGGTTGCATAACATCCATGATCTTATCGAAGATTTTCTTACCATAAGTGTACATGAATACTTTGCCTTCATTGGCAGGATTAGATGGATCACTAACCACCAGTACGTTTGATACATAGTGCAATCGACGCTTACGATCACGTACAATTGCTTTATTATCATCAGTACCTGTGTTCCATAGAACACTGTTTGCTTCTGATACTGGATCTTGTTGACCGATTGAAGTCAAAGACTTCTCGATGAACCATTGACCAGTTGGACCCTTAAACCCGTGATCCCAATAGCGAACCCAAGGAGTCTCGCACGTTTCAGGAGCAGGAAGAAAACGAAGTACAGCATAACCATTGCCTGCTTTATCAACAGTTGGTTTCCACTGACGTTCATCTTTATAGGATTTCTTTTCAGAACCACCGCCGCCTGAACCAGCACCAGCGGCACTGACGAGATCGGAGATAGAGTTACGGTTGCGTTTTAGATTTGCGAATGACATATATATTTACCTTTTATATTTACAGAGTATAGTTTCTAGTATGTGTTGCTTTTTGTGTCCACTTTGTTTCTCATAATGTAACTAGTATATAGTAACATAATAACTTACAGAAGTCAACCTTTTTCTTTCCAAACTGAGTCAGCAGTATATTCAATTGATACTACAAACTCGTACTTCGTCCAATTCTCAATCATGCTCAACATATACGAATCATCTTTCTTTCGATATAGATGATACATTTGACCGACTCTTGGTACGAAGTTATAAGATGCATTATACACTAATTCATTCAACATTGCAAGTCTTTTTATCGCTTCATACTCACGATTAATTAGATCAACTGCATTCTCAAAATAGTTTCGTGTTAATGATCCACGTTCTGATCTAAACAGATCAGTGTCAGGTAGTACAATAGCAGGTGCACTGGACGAAGTACCATACGGCAGGAGCGCGTTCGACGTTGCTATTGTACTATCATCGCTCATAAAGGCAGAGTATTCTGCCTAGGTAGGAAGTTTAGAGACATTGCTTCTGCCTCAATTTTGTTCTTGATGACGGGCGAGATAAACTTCTTACAATCTTCTACATCCATATTATTGTTCTCACAAATCGCTACTACAGCATCCATATAGGGTTGTCTCTTCTCACGTACCCAATCTTCAACCATATTAGTGAAACGACTTTTTGTCATCATCATACTGCCTTCAAGTTTAATCATCGTTATAATTACTCATTAGTTCTTTAGTCCATATACCACCAACGTCTGCGTAATATATTCCAATAGTTCGTTTTTGCATTCCGTCTGCATCATATGCAGGAGCAATACATGCAGAGATTTGTCTGTACTCACGTTTTTCACCATAGTGTGAATCTAACCAAACACCTGTTTTGACATATGCATTAAGATTGTAAAGATAAGTTTCCATAGTGCGATACTGAGTACGTAATGAAGAATCCGGTGACTCTTGATAGTTCTTACTCGCTTTCAGAAACGCTTTTGTTTCTACTATCCATTCCTTTACTTTAGGGTAGTATACTGCATGATCTTCATCTTTCTCAAGTACTGTTGGATGAACTGCCGGATCACTTGCAACTCTATCCTTCAGAGTTTGTGCTTTCTCAAGTAAGGGTAGAAGATTCTTCTTTAATGAACGCTCAACAGTCTCGGGCATAAACCCTAATCGAATTGCTTTCCAACCATGTTTAGCAAATGGTAACATGAACGTGTCAGGCAATAAAGAACTTTGCTCTGCCATATTCCAGTCAGTACTACGCACCCACTTCTTCATAGAGTGAAGATATTCTTTATCGGTCACTTCAGCATGAACAAACTGTTCACATTCAGTCCACGCTGCCATGCGCTTCTCTTCTGTATTCGCCTTCTCAAGTTTCTCCCAGTTAGGTGCAGGCACAAGAGTCTTCTTGGGTTTAGGGGTGAACTTTGCTTTCTTAATTCTCTTTGCCATTATTGCTCTCTCCACCAATGCGGGATATCTCTCTTTGACCACACTGCAAAATCACGCTTCGCTTCTCTATAGTAGTTGCGATAAGATGTTAACGAATCACCTTCTACGATGCAGTGCGGATGTGAACCCATAGCAGGAGTAGGTTGTGTAAACCCATCTGTAGGTATTAGCGCAGGAGGCATTAAGAGATAGTACTCTAACTTAACAAACGACATATGCTTCTTGCCGTATCGTTTCTCAAACTCAAAACATAATGCAATCCACATATCATACAACCACTGATAATTCTGTACAGACTTTCTGCACCAGATAGAAGATGGATGATTGATGTGTGTTGCTTTGTATAGCGTATGATTCATGGCAGAGTCTGGGTGAAAGTATCTAGCAATCTTACGACCGTTAGTTGTTCTTCCAGTCCAGAACTCGCCATCAATGCATCTTTGCGCAGTCGATAACAGTTGTGCATACTCTACACACATCTTTACCACGTGCTTGTCGTTGTGCTGTTCAGCACATATTACAGGATCTTGATGTAAATAGAATATATTAATGTTATTTCTCCGACTTTTGTTGTTTCGCCACTTTATAAATCTCGCCTAACAATTCTTTTTCTTTGCTAGTGAGACTATTATACAAGGACTTTGACCGTTTGTCAACCTTTCCTACTTTACGAAACAACTTTGCTTTCTTCGAATTCACAGAATGATGCCGCTTACTGCTGTACGGTATGCTTTCTCAAACTCAGCGTTGGTTGGTGTAAAATAAACGTAATCTTTGAAACGAACAGTATTGACATTCTCAACACCTGTCATACAAATACCACGAGCAAAACCAATACCATCATCACCAGCAATCAGCATACGAGGATCATCTAGTGTAAGACCACCATCCGCATGATTCTGATTGTACTTACCCATATACTCTCCTGAGAGAGTTACTACACTTACTACATCACCTTTTTTAAAATCACTCATCATTCAGTCTCCTCGACCGCTTTAACTACATCAGGGAAGTGTTGCTTAATTATTTCCCAACATTTTTCTGCTACGTCCATATGCTCTTTTTGCGTACCATTCGCCATGCGTAAATCGCAATAGTGAATCCATGAACGCAGACTACCTGCCATGTACAATGTCGTCTCTGTTAAACCCTCGGGCAACAATGCACGTGCCTGTTCTTTCGCAATACCCATATCAAGAGCGGCAGTATATTCCTTCTTAACGAAGTTACGTACTCTTGATTGTGCGAGACCCCATTCACTCGTAATATGTTTGTCATCCGTCACAATAGAGTTCTGGCGATTCTTCTCATCCTGTATTCGTGTCTCGCGCACCACGTCAAGATTCTCACTCACTGCATATCTCTGAGAGAATTCTTGAAATGAGAATGAGCGATGACGTAGAATCTGGCGACTAATATCACGAGTCGTCACAATCTCCATAGTCATATGAACCATCTCAAGAGGCGACCAATGATTCTCTTTAATCAGATATCGAACTAACTTACCAGCAGTCTTGGTATTATTCTGATTAGCAGGATTACTAACTCGTGCCGCATATGCTACCAGTTGCTCTGCGGTATTACAATCAGAGTATGCACTAGGCGAACTCAGGGCAATCAAACTTACTTTATTTTGTTCCATATTAATTCCAAATAGTAATTATCTATATTAGAAGTAATCTTCTCACTTTGGAATCGTTACCAATTTACGAAAAGAAGTATACTTCATGAGTCCATTATAACAAATAAATGTGTAGAAGTCAAGCAGTTTCGTGACATACTCAGGTCGGTCCCAAGGTAGTGGGACTAAATCTTGGGGAAAAGTATCTCAGTCATGAAATACTCTGCACGTTCTTTGCCGATCTTCTTATTCAATGCGGCACGTGTGCGTGGGTTTGATGCTTGGTGTGTACAGTACTTATTCTGTGCTATCTTGATTGTATCTACCCAACCTTTACTATTACTGCCTTTACATTCTTGGAGCATCATCATATACTCGGTGAAAGTATCTATAGCAAACTCAAATAGTTTATCTGTCTCATCTTCGTCTGGTCTGATAGCAACAAACTGGTTACTAAAACATTCTGCCCAGACTGGTAGTTTTCGATCATTGTTCCACTCTGTGTTGTGCCACTTGCCTTCCCACATTATGGGTGACCAATCAACGAATGCACCAGTAATTTTTCCTGTCTTCGCACTACCGACAACATCGAATCCAAAGATAGGTGCACCGATAGTCTCACGTGGTATCACAACAACATGAGCAACAACCAGTCCATCAACATAGTATCGCTCTATGTGTGCTAGTCTAAACTTAGGTGATTCGTATCGATAGTTCTCCCATCCAAACTCCTCTGTCTCTAATGCTTTAACACCAGCAGATGCTTCAATGATTTCTTGCATTTCACCAGTTAGTTCGGTTAGACGATCTTCTAAACTAATCATCTTTACCCATCCTATCATCTTTACCCATCTTTTCTAACTCTTTGAATATCTCTATGTGATAACGAAACCCTTGATTGACTTCATCAACATCCAACTCTAGTCCACGAATCGCCGCAATGATTTCTGATCGACCACCTTCGAACTTATATAAGTTACCATCAGAATAACCATTCTTTGCTACGATACCACCGCCGAACATCATACCCATGTAGTTCAAGTAGATGTGTGAATTGCGGAGTGTTTTCTCAACTTCATATGCTCCAAGAATATAATCTGCATAGTTGAAAGAAGACTTAGGCATATTATAACCATCTGCTTCCTCACCTAAACTAGCAAGGTCGTCAATGATTGCTTGCTTTCTAGGCAATGATGCATGAGGCAGTATATATTCACCGTACTGCTCCATAGCATTGAAGATTACATACTGGGCATTGAGATAGCGAACGTAGTCCTTCTTAGACAAAGTACCATTAATCATTCGGATAGCAAAGGGTGTCGACTCTACTACATTATGTAAGGCAATTGTTGCTACTCTAATATCCATTCGTGTTTACACCATAATTATTAATTAATTTCATACCGTAGTTATTAACACCTTTCTGTATCACAACAGTAGGATCTTTATCTAGTGGATTCTTCTTGAACGAATCGTAGTTTACATGGTGATGCCATCTACCATATCTCCATACCATCGTTGCTACGTCAGGATGCATATCAACAAGCATCTGCGACTTAGCGATTGTACCCTCTACGTTATATCTTTCCTTTACATCTAGCGTTTCATCTGCTTGAATAGCAACACCATTCTCATCAATGCCCAACTCTTTATGATAGAACTCTTCTGTGTTACCACCCTTGAGCGTCTGTGTTGCCATCTTACCCTGAAGAAATGCATTGAACTGAATAGTACAGTCGCCGTCTTTGAGAACACGCAAACAAATGTCGGTGTCTTCATTGTAGCGACCACGCCATCTATGCTTACATTCATTGTCAATTAAGAGGCAAGAATAGATTCTAGTGTTCTTTACGAATGCGGGGTATGCTTGATTAGGTGCGCAGAAGAAACGATACTGAGGTCCTGCTATCATAACATTAGTGTAGCGATCAACGAAGTCTTCCATAGGAGCAAAGAATGCACCACTCTCTACACGAATGCGCTTATTATTATGAAGGCGATAGAAATCAGCAATATTGTCATCAAGAACCCAATGGCGTTTAGCGCCAAGTGTAATAGAATGATCCCAACACCAGTTTCTAGCACGTCCAGGACCATCACCGTGATTGCTAAAGGGCAACAATAAAAGAGTGACGTAATCTCTAATACCAAAAGTATCTAATGCTTTATCATAAGCGTCCCAGTCTTGAGGTTCAATACTGATATAGTGAGAAACTTTCATTCTTGCAAGCGACTGTGAAGTCACCATAGAGTCTTGTCGCCCTTTCGATATAATGTATACAGGATACTTAGGCGTCATCTTGTACCCATCTCATTAAACTATTAGCGGTTCTATCTAAACGTGGGAACCAAGTGCTCTTAGTCTTCTTAGTTAATGGTTGTCCAATCAGTTTAGCAAACTCTTCATAATCTTCTTTATTTCTAAAGTGCATAGAGATAGTCTTGTAAGTAGGATTATCTTCCTGTTTATACTCGGGCATACCAACCCATTCTTTCTTCCACTCTACAGTTTTATCTTCCATACCGATAAACTCTGCGAGTGATGCTGGTGCATCCGTATCTACTTCTACTCTTTCACCAACAAAGTTCTCATACTCTGCTGATTCAGAAACTGTATTGTTCGGCATTTTTGCGATCCTTATATTTCTTGATTGTGTCCTGTAATGGTCCAGACCAATTATCACGGTGTTCGATAAACACTTGTGGTTCATCGTTGTCAACTGCAATAATGGTAACTAGTTGTGTAATAGGTAATTGAGTGATCTCTTCCCATGCTATAGCATAGAATGACTCTTGCATAAAATACGCTTCGACATACTTACGAAGTTTTGCTTTCTTAGCAGTCTTGAAATCGATGATTGATAACTTGCCATCAAACTCAGCAACACAATCCACACGACCCGCAACACCTAGATGATGTGAGTACAAAGGAACTTCTTGTGCATAGACTTTACCTATACGAGTATCTAGGATTTCTTTAACGTCAAGAAAGTTAGCGACGATGTTAGGCATATACTTCTTAGTATAGTCAGGCACATTGTTGATGTAATCTTCGATGATTTCGTGAACAGCAGTACCGCGTGTAGACGCGCGGAAAGATATCTTGTCTGCTTCTACATCACCAACACGTTTGCGCCAAGCGGCGATGCCTTTCTCAGATAGAATAGACAGACAGGTTGTGATAGAAGGATACTTTTTGCCATCAGGCGTTTGATAATGACGACCAGTTTCAAGGGTTTCTGATTCTAAGTCAGCGTAACCCAGGTCATAATTAAGGTGTTCGAACATAATATAAGTCTCTTCAATTGAATACAGGTAGTATTATATCACAGGTATCCAACCAATGCAACACCTTTTTAGACTATTTGCGCATATCAAGACAGTTTCTTATTCTTTTTCAATTCCTTTTCTAATCGTCGTCGCTCTGCTCTTGTCTGTGGGACAACAACCTGCTGATCCATTCCACGACCATCACTAATATCACTCTCATCTTCCTTCTTTTGTGGACCGGTCAATGCGTCTGGATATACTACCACTTCAACATTAGGCAGTTTAGGTATCTTCAGTTGATCGTGGTTGTGGTGCAATACGAACTTAGTGTCAGGAAACTCGCGCATAATGTCACGCCAAACAGGGCGCCAGTTGTTCAATAGTCTATAATTGTTGACTTGGGTTCTATCACTAGACAACACGAGATCCGTCACACTACGCATATTGAAGTCGAACAGCGTATCGAACCCATACATATGAATCTCATCTGCTTTGTGTCGTGCTGCCGCATAATGAACTGCCATGTGACCGCAGTTAAAGTTAGTTGCATTACCAGCATATGCGGGAACATCAGTATAGAACTCTTTGATGTTAGGAGCATACTTTAGATAGAATGCGTGTCGTTCATACATCCATGCGCGAGGACGTTGACCGAGAATCCACATGTACTGATCGAGTTTAACTGAACCTTCGGTCAATGCCATCATCATCTTAAAGTCGACCATACACGTTCCGAAAACATCTTCTTTAGGTACCTCGAACGGAGGCATATTACAGAGAAGTTTTGTTCCCTTTCGTGGTTCTTTCAGATAGTGCTTCGCCTGATCACCGTTACCAATAATATGAAATACTTTACTCATTATACATTATCTTCTTAATTTGTTCTTTGCCCTTTGCACCTGTCCAGTGCATAGCAAGTTTGTTAGGATTGTCTTGACCATCAAGCAATTGTATACGTAACCAGTTGTATATATTAGGCACACTATTGATGTGTGTCATACGTGAGATAGGAGTGAGCATCATTGCATGGAGTACTTCTTGATCTCCTACTTTAGGGTTCTTTCGACATTCATCTGCCCACTTACGAAGTATAGCAGGTTTTCCTTTCATTGCAACAACCCCAGAGTTGTGCCATACTTCACCTCTTCGTGCGCTCCAAGGTTTGTCTTCTACCATGCCTAGTTTATTATCTTCGACATGATCCCAGATGCCCGATAGATCGCCCAACACATGAATGTCAGTGTCGATCCAGCAAGTCTCGTCTCCGGGTGATGCAAGCAGTGCTTGTGGTTTATAGAACCAACCACCAACCTTTTGTTTCTCCATTGCAATGTAGTCCGAGAATATACTCGCATTCTGAACCCACGCACGTACTTCATGTGATACACCAAAGTCCATAAAGACAATAGGAGTCTTGTTATGTTTCGCATAGTGTTTCGCAAACCAAGGAAGCATCCATTCTGTATTAGAATCGCAACCCGTTATAAAACATCTATTAATTGACATTAGCAATTATCTCATAATTGTTTGGGTTAACGTTGTAACTATGCTTTGCTACACAACCACCTTCTTTCTGAATAGTTGTGAACGTATCTCTTGCTACAACAGGATGTGGATAGTATTCCTGTAACCAAGGAAACAACTCAATATGAATAAAGATATCAGTCGGTCTTGCATACTCCATAGCAAGAGAAATGAACGCCTTTGCTCCCTCTGGTTTAATACGATAAGCATGAGCACCAGGAAAGTATGTCTTAGTAGTTAGAGGATTAACACCCAACTGCGCACATTGAACTTGCTTGCCATAACTAGGTGCACCTAAATTGATACAACCAGTATAGTTTATAAATCTTGGTATGGGTTGGACAGCAACTGCATCATGCTCAAAGATTTGATACTCGACGTTATCACGCACACACATCTGCCACAATGTGAAGTGTGATAAAAAAGCAGACATGCAATTCGCTCTGTGTGAACCTTCTTCTTTGAAAAAGTTAAGAGGTAACTGATGCTTATCAAATAGTTTATAAGGATCATCTTTAGGCGTAATCGCGTCGAACATCTGAACATCATACTCAGGTGCTGATGCTATCATGCGCTTTGCTACTTCAACTGACTTGGGTAAGTCCTTTAGTGTAATGACATATGATTTCATAATGAAGTTGTTGACTGTATTCCTTGTACTTTGGTCACATATGGAAACAGTTGTCCCAGTTTGCGAGGTATCAATTGCTTGCACATGATTGCATCGTTTGGCCATGCACCATATTCACGCACTAAGTTTATTAATTTCTGAGCACCTTCGGGTTTAATAAAGTATGCAGAGTTACCTGCTATGCCCTGAGGTACTTCGTTGTCATCTATCTTAGGCGCTGGATTAACTCCACGCCTCTTGCTTACACTTTCATGATATAGTTGGGCGCGTCGAGTTGCTCCCATCGGATCATTAAGTCCTATTATATCATAAGGCGATTGAAATAGCAAACTATAATCTAACTTTTCTGTGAAATATGCGTCATGTTCAAATATCATTATATCTTTCTTCTCACGCACACACTTTTTCCATAGTAGATAGTGTGACAGAAAGCAAGCGATTCTCTTATCAGGATCAACAGTTTGATAAGCAGACTTCGTAAGACCAGACTGCAAATCAAGTTGCGATCCTTCCCAAGGATAGTTCCACTTAACTCTATGCTGTTTCATCAATGTTGTTACACGATCCGGTGTGATTGCCTGTGTCTTATGAATCTTAAACTCGTTCTTCACTTTCTCTGAACTAGCAATGAGTCTATCGCTCGAATGCCAAGAAAGTGGATTATCACTTAGTGTTATAACATATCCGTCAATCATTCTTTATCTCTATAATATAACTATCTGGAACACCACTCGCCTTTCGACAATCATATTCGATATATCCTTCGGGCAATGCTTCGAGGAACATATCGTAGAAGTGACTACTATATGCAGGTTTCTGTATCCAAGAATGCCTTGATTCATCGAAAGTTAGTTTGTTGATTGGCCAAATATCTTCGATTAAAAAACTACCACCTTCTGCGACATACTTCCATAGATTTTCGAAAGTCTTTCTATTTGCTGTAGGTGTATGTAAACCATCGTCAATAATAAAGTCGAACTTGATATCTTCGCCCCATGCCTCCTCTACTAGAGTCTGTACAGAAGCGTTCGTACTATCCGCTTTGATGTAGTGACACCGCTCATCTTGTAGTGCAGGAACGTCTTCGGGTGGTACACGAGTAAATATGTCAATGCCATAGACTTCTGCATTGGGAAAGTAATCTAACCAAGACTGATGACTAGTTCCTTTCCAGATTCCCACTTCTAATATTTTTATAGGTTCGTTTCTTCGAGACTCAAATACTGATTCGTATACTGTATGATAGTGGTGTGGGTATTTACCGGTAACGCCCTTATCACTACCGTTCGATAAAAAGATGTCTTTCATGTTCATGTTATAATAATCTCGCTGATTTAATATCGTTTGGGCAGAGTACGCTCTGCGGAACTTCTAGGTGTATGTTTCCTTCGCCGATATGATCTTCGCGCAATCTATCAGCAAATCCTATACCTTCTACATTTATATAGTCAATCATTCGCTGTGCTGCCACGGGACCTATTATGTAACCACTAGTGCCGTTCGTGCCTGATAGAGGATGAGAAATGACACCACGCTCTCCAGTCCAGTCGCGATATGGTTTCTGTGTCGTACCGAACTTTCTCATCTTATTAGCACGACCACAACCCTTTAGCATAGCAGGTGTAAGTTGTGTTGCTGAATGAGATGATATTTGAATGATCGATTCGTCTATATTGGTAGGTAATTCTGTGGGCAGAGGAGCGACAAAAAACGAATCGTGCTCTAGTATAGCAATAGGTTCATTCAATTCGACACACTTCTTATACAACATATAATGCGTAGTGCCATTTGCGACTCTAGTTTTTGGTGCTAACTTCTCAGGAAAGTAAGTCTGTCCACCTGATATTGGTTTATACTTTGCTTTGATACTATGCTCTTTCCAAAATGATTCGAGTACAGAGAAGTGAATACCTGGGTATGCTATAAGTTCGATGCCATGTTTCTTAGCAGAATCTTTACATCTTTGTAATCCCTTCTTTGATTCGGGATCTTGTTCCGTATATATGCAATAAACGTTCATTAATATTTCTCAATGTAATCGGAACAAATACCAGTAAACTTACTTATATTTTGTTCTGAATATTCTGGCATAACGCATATAGAAGTACATTCTACATAGTCGTATATATCTTTAGTTATAGGTGAGTGCATTGGAGAACCAAGACCTCCCCATATCCATTGCGCACTAGTCAAAGTATAATCATCTTTTTGGTGCCAAAAGTAATGCCAATCGTCAAGTTGACTAGCAAACCATTGAAGTGCAACAACATCTTTACAGTGAATGATCAACTCATCAATTCTTGCTTTCAACCACTCGATATTAATTTCAGTTCTATCTGACAATGAGCATTTGTGAGTCATATAAAATCTATCACCGTTTTTCCATATATCTACTTCGACCATATAACCTTGTGCAATTGCCGCATCAACATACTTCGATGTGTTCTCGCGATCAGGATTAGGTCCACTGACATTGCCGCGATGCGATATCTTAATCATGTTCTTTATACCAACTAACTAACACTATTCTATGACCCTGCTCAACTTGACATACTCCATGCTTTACTGCATTGTCATAACTGATAGAGTCCCCGGGTTTCATTCTAGCGATAACAGGAATACGAGAACTGCCAATTGGTGCTTCGCCCATCTTACCGCGTTTTGCATACTTATATGCTGGTCTTGCATTCTTCACATAGCGATCAAGTACAAGAGTCTCACCACCTATAAGATCAACATCGTCAAGTAAAGTAACAACAGTCAACTTTACTACACCATCATCGTCTGTGTGAAGACTGGTGAAACCTTCGACATCATACTTAACAAAGTAGTGAGACATAGGAGTAAGATCGACATAATGATTTAATTTTTGTAGTACAGGATGTGTAGCAGAGTTTGGAATAATACGTTTATCAACATCATAGAGATTGTAATCTTGATGTGCTAGGTTCTCTGAACAAGATTCGAATAGAGATTTTAGATTCTCTATCTCGTCTTGATCGAAGATTTTCTCTATCTTAAATGCGTTGTACATTACTCAACTCGAATTGCTAATCCAGTGTAGACTCCAGTACTATTATACACCGTCGAGAGGTTTAAGTCAAGAGGAATATAGTTATTCTCTACAAAGAATTCTCTCCACTCGTCCTTAGTCCACTTAATAAGATGTGTAGGATCAGCACGAGATACGTCAAGATAGTAATCTTCGCCAGTTTCGGCAGGTACAGGCATACGGAATATGATTGTTTCTGCTTCAATAAGATTGAAGAATAGATCGAGTTCATCAACAGGCATATGCTCAAATACATCCATAGCAAATACAACACCGTGATTCTTGTTCCATTCTACTTCTGATAATGCAGTAAGTCCTTTCTCTTTACATACTTCACGAGCATATTCAGAGATGTCAACACCGTACATTGAAGTGTTAGGAGAAAGATTCTTTAGACCTTGAAGTAAGAATCCTACAGCACAACCGAAGTCGAGAAAGGGTCCATGATCTAAATTCATTGTCTTTAAGTGTGCCAGCAACTCTGCGGCAGTTTGTTGGTAACGATCACCTCTTTCGAGATAGTTCGTATAGTTGTTCGTTTCGTAGTATGTTTTATCAAATGACACATCATCACCTATTATATAGTTACTAGTTTCTTACACTCGTTAAGTCTTCTTATAGAAGAAAGAACTCCATAAAGATCATCATCGTTATCAACACTTATCGATAACCAGACAATCAACATCACTCGAAGAATAAACAATCCAGTTTTACGTTTCACGGAAAGTTTGGATCTTCCATTGGTTGCGCTACTGTATGTAGTAGTTTGTTATTGTTATAGTAGAAACACTTGACACACGACTTGTCCCAGTCGTCTCCGCAATTGCCTCTTATCTCGTATGGGTTACCCGTCTTCGCGTAATTTAGATTCGCATTATTCCATATTGCTTTAACATCTTTAATATTACCAAGTGAATAGTCCATGTCGTAAACACGATTCTCTAACACATGACTCGTGCAGATATAAACTTGATAATCGCCACCTTCGGGATGAGGTGCAATGTAAGGTCGAACAAGACCCACATAACAACCATCAGAAAATGCTTTATCTTGATCCCATATCTCTTTGATAAAGAACTTATCGTACTTGTCTAGTGCTTCAATGATGCTACCAAACTTTCCACGTATCTCTGTATTGTGATGCGACAGCAAACAGTTACCAGCAATACGACAGAACTTAACATCAGGATTCAACTCAATAAGTTTAGCAATACGTTCGATACTTTCGACAGTAGTTCCGACATATGGTTTGTTTGTGCGCGACAACTCGTCAGGAATACCATCAGTGCCATCATATATGATATAACTGAATCCTAACTTCTCGTGTGGGAATGATCCGAAATCATACTTCTCTGGAGGTGTTCGCTCGTCTAATTTGATCAGAGAGATGCGAATCCAATTAATGTATGGATATACTTCTGGATTAAGATGTCGTTCAAGTTTCTCTGTGTTAGTGATAATACCAATATCAAATCCACATAAGTGAGCATACTTAATCACATCATTAATATTTCTTCCTGCCGCCTTATCACGATATAACATTGGATTACCACCACCCGTAATCTCAATACTCTTAGCACCCAACTCTTTGAAGTCTTCGAGCATAGCGGTCAGTTGATCCCACGGAATAAAACTCTTCAGAGGTCGTGCCGCAACAGAGCAGAACGGACAGTCACTATCACACATTTCGCATAGAGACAATTGAACCGTAACTGGTTTAAACTTATCTTCTATCTGTATAGACGCCAGAAGATCAGCATGTTGAAGAAGTTTGTCTCCCCACGTACTATACTTCTGTGTCTTGTCTTCGTATGATTTCATATATTCCTCATCAACTCGTCTACGTTCTCACCACCATTGGGCAGTTTATCTTTCAAGAAGAAGTGAACGAAGTGGCATTCAGTTATCTTTGTATTAGCAGTATACAGACCATTCCACTTAAAGTCAAGTGATTTAAAAGAAATTTTCTCTTTCTTTATAAAATAGTTTAATAATGTTTGATCCGTAGACCATTTCCAAGCACCCTGACCATCAATGAATCGCTTAAACTCTCCACGATCAAGGAATTGACGTGCAGTCTGTCCTTTAAGATATGGTAAAAACAACTCGCTATTAAGAACAATTAAACCCATGTTAGCAAACTCAAATCCCAATTTATTAGGTTTAAAGTTTACCATAGGACTATGGATACCTCCGTACTGCATCGCCGAGTAGTTCTGTATCTTGTTCTGATACTCTCTACTGATAGGCATCTCTCGCTCAATAACTGCTCCGAACGCATGTTCTGTTCCGAAATCATCGAATACATTAGGAGCATCTTCACGAATGAATATGTCAGCATCGACTATCGCGATCTGGTCGTATTCACCAAGCAGATCAAAAGCATTCTCTTTCTCGTAGATAGGTAGAAAACCACCATGCTTACTATATGATTCGGTACTTCGATTAGTAGAGAAGATATCTGGTTTGATTCTAAGTTTAGGAGTTGTCTGTATAATATGATCGATGCTATGACGTTCACAATATTTTCGAACAGTCTTAATACATGCTTCATACAACTTAGAAGGTTTACCTACACTCACTTGATATATTAATCTTTTCATTTTCTATGCTCTACTGTAACACCGACTGCTTTATCTTGTACTTGTATAGTCGTCATCATAAACCACTTACCGTATGTATCACAAATACGATGTATCCAAGCATCAGAGTTGTAATCAACAGATTCTTTCTTATGGTCTTTGATTGCACATAATCTCTTTGCGCCTGCAGGAGTGATATAGTATGCACCACCCGCTAGTTTAGCATGATCGCCATTTCTACGTGTTACATGAGATAGACAGGCAATGTCATGATTGAATACATCAGGATCAATGTCTTGCTCTAATAGAATATCATGCTCTGCTACAATGATAGGTTTATCTAACTTACGACACAACATCCAAGCATAATAATGACTGTACCAAACTGCTATTTCTGTTTCAGTAAATCCAACTACCTTAGCACCTCGACGCTTATCGCCTAAAGGTAAGATAGTTACATCCACACAGTCTTCAGGAACTAACGCTTCGAAGTTCAAAACTTTCCAACCAGCATCTTCCCATGATGGTGTGACAAGATCACGATAGTGTTCTGATATAGCATTACCAGTAATAGTAATCATATGTACATGTGGTTTCATCGATAGTCATCCAAATCAAATTCAGTACCATACATTTTATGTAGGTCTCTATCATGATTACTATACACCAAAACTTCGGGATCGTCAAGTAAAAAATCACACGACTTACAATAATCTGGATAGTCACCCGTAGTATGATTATCTCTTAACTCGGTGTATGCAGGTCCATCCCAAATCTCTTCGATAGTATTCTCTGAACAATGGCCGAGAACTGCTTCTTCGTCACGTCCTAATACTTGACAGCAAGGTGCAACTGCGCCTCTTTTGCCATCTAAACCACCAGCACGAATCACAACATCAGGAGAGAATGGACGACCACATGTTTTAACTTCACCCTTTCGAGCATTAACATCTAACTCATAAACGCCTGACCAGTTATGCATTTTCCATATTTCTGTCTTAACATCTAACTCTTCAACGATTGCTTTGTACTCAGCAAGTTCATTCTCGTAGTTGTCGTTGTCAGTGATAAGATGATACGTTGCTACGGTACATGTAGAATTAGATGACTTAACATAATCTCGCATCTCGCGGATATTCTTTTTGATAAACTCGTAGTTAGACCCACGAGTGTTATACATCCACTCATCGTACTTTGCTGGATTAGATCCGATGAACGAGAACCTGAAGAAGTCTAGTCCTGCGTCTACACAGTCTCGCATGAACTGACCATGCATCTTAAAACCGTTAGAGAATATAACACACTCGGCATTATATCGCTTAACGATCTTAATGTATTCGGGAAGTGTTCGTAGAATTGTTGCTTCGCCCGAACCGTCAAGATTAACTACACGCAATCCATGTTGTGCGCAATCTCTTACATAGTCCTCGAACTCTAACAGATTCATCTTACGAAGAAAGTCTTTGTGTCGCCCGCCCTGTTCGTTGCGCTTGTCTTGTGGACACATGGTACATGAGAAGTTACATGCACCTTCGATTTCAATTACTGCTCTATCGATTTTCATATTAATTCACTTTATTACGTTATAGACTACTATGTATAGTATACACTAAATGTCTTCAACTTGCAACTCATTTAAAATAAATTTACGATATTTTTCTGCACGACGATCCATGTGATCTTGATTTCCTCTATCTAAACCTTCAAGATAGGAGAACACTGTACCGCCACCTCCATCTGCTTTTGGTAACTTGAAGTTGACGCCCTGCGGATTGTGAATATGAATGATGCCGTTATCGCCTAATGCAACAACTGGTTTACATAGATTCTTTGCAATATACTGCCACATACCATCGTAGAATATACCAAATCGACATGTGTTGATGTGATAGAATGCCTCTCTTACGGGTGTACGATATGACAACTCAATAAGTTCGTAACCTTTATCACGTAATATGTCTAGTATTCTTTCCCAGTCTTCAGGTTGAAAGGTTCGCTTCCACCCACGTGGGATCTCGGCATTAAGAACAAACGGTCTCCAGAATACAACCTTCTTACTTTCACTTGAATCGTGCCAGCAATCACGTCTGAACATCCATGACGGGATACCATCTAGCACATCTCTCGCACCAGACTTACGTTGTAGTCCTCTATGTCGTAGACGTGAAACCTCGTTATCGGTGGAATTAAAGATGTGATTAATCTTTACGGATTCTTTATCATGATAGAACGAATGAATATAATCGGTTCGCTCAATGATTGTTTCGGGATCTTCGAAGTGATGTAGGTGATCTTCGCCGTGGTACCAATGTACATTCATTGTAGTGAATGGCACATCGCGTCCAGACTTTCGCGCTAGATGTGTGAGCATATGAACAGTATTAAGACCAAAGAGTATGTCGCCGACACCAATGGTGCCCTTCCAATCTACAGTATTACTATCTGTAAAAAGAAATGGTAAACCTTTCCATGGATCGACATATTCTTGTAATGGCATTACTTCTGTTCGCGTGGATCTAAAGTAGTTTCAGAGAAGGATCTCTTGTCTAATGAGTTAATAAAATTCCTAGCATCCTGTTCTGTTCTAACTTTCTTGCCAGACTTCTGCTCTTTCTTTTTATTACGAGGATCGAAACGACTATACTTTGCCATTGTAATTAACCTTGACCACGATACTTCTTGAATGAACGCTTCTTTGATTTGTTCATTGATGATGTGTTAGGGCGACGACCAATAGACGTGCCCTTGATTGTAGGAATTAATGTTGATGTAGAAACTTGCTTTGCCATCTCAACCTAATGCCTCTAGTCGTAACATCAGACGCTCGGCACGATTACCGACCTGTCTGTACCATAGACTATCGCGACCTTCTACTGCGGCACGTGCATAGTCTTTATCTTTAAGTGCTGCCTTGAAGTTATTGAACTTACTCAATCGAGTACGTCCCAAGTTGAACATCATATTAACTAAGATTTCTTGGACTTCCGATTCCCACATCATAAATCCATTGCCGAACAGTGCGACACACTCTGACTCTGCTAAATCAGAATCGTATTTGAATGCCTCGTTAACACGTTCTTCAGAGACTGGTGTTCCATCCTCTTGACCGTATTCGGGGTCTGATTTCAAGATCAAGTGTCCCACACCAAATGTAGGATAACCAAGGTGATCTTTATATATTTCGTACTTGACGCCTTCGTCAATTTTTAATTGTTCAAATAATCGTGTTTTGTTCATGATGCTATTCCCATGTGTTCTTTAGTCATTATATAGTCTCGAACGAAGTCTGACCTTACAATGTCTTCCCAGTTAAATGTTACTATGCTAAAATGTTTCATGTTCTCAAGTATACTTATGAACTTATTAACACCTTCTTTTTCGCTCTTATTCTTGAAATCTGATTGCAGATAATCACCCGCGAAAATAATTTTACTACCTTGACCAATACGTGTGATAACAGAGTCCAACTCGTGAAAGTTTAAGTTCTGCATCTCATCAACAATGACAATAGAGTTGTCATATGTCACGCCACGGATGAATGATGTTGATTCAAATGTGAGATAGTGATTCTCAATAAGTTTATCATATGCTTTGCTATCTTCGAACAACTCAGAACATGCGGCACGATATGGTCCTGTGAACGCATCTAGTTTCTCTTCGAGTGTTCCTGGCAAGAAACCAACGTCTCTTGTGGGTACAACCGAGCGTATGATCCTAACTGACTCGTATGATGTACCCTTATCCATTACTTGCTCAAGTGCAAGATATAGTGCAAGAAAAGTCTTACCTGTTCCTGCTGTTCCTACTAGTGCAAGATGATCACCACTTTTATATGCTTCGAATGCTTTTCGCTGTGTCTCCGTAATAGGTTGAACAGTGATTAAATCATCGATGCGGATCTTCATACTTCTACCACCTGTAGCGGCAATCGTCTTTGTAATTTTTTGTGTCATATTATATCTTTATCGAATTAGGAACGTGATTGCCCGCTGCTTTTTTGGTGCGACGAAGATGTTCTTTCCAGTCGTCCGAAGTCTTGTTCACTACATTACCTGTATGAGTTACAAAATTAGGAGCACCAATAACTTGAGTATGAGTGCCTTCTGCAATGAATTCTTGCATACCTGATATAGACATAAACATATCTTCTGTCTCACCAGTCTTAATATTTTTCATTGTGTAAATGGGCATTATGTGTTTCTCGTTGTTTCGATTATGTAAGTTATGTATAGCGAGAATATGTCTCGTCCCTGAGACTCTATCCTAGATACGGGATCACCCCCTATTGTGTTATTGAAGTCTCGAATGACTCTATTACCTGATTGAGAAAAGTTTGTCGTTTTGCGATTTTATACGCTTTGTCCGGATTACCTTTCTTTCTTAACTTGTGGATATAGTGTCCTAATTCTTTCGAATCTTTTCTTAACCTTGCTATCTGATTTGTTTCTACCATAGGCGTACTCCATTAGGGGTTTAGTTAATGAACATGATTTATCGGATCAAGTCAGGCAATGCCTCCTGTACTAATTTCTTAGTCAATCCTTTCACGGGGGTCTTCTTTGCAACCATTGAGATTACAATTTTAGCATCTTCTGGATGTATTGCTTCGAGAGTGTCGATGAACATTTTCTCTCTCTTGACTGTGCTGAGGCGTTCACACTCTTGTACACCCTCAACAAAATATTTAAAGAATCTGTGGTGTCTTAGTAGGGATGATGGTGCTGTATTAATTTCGTTCTCGGTGAACGGAGGAGTGCCAACAGGCAACTTAAATTTTATTGCAGGATCGAAAGTACCTTGAAGTACATCACGTAAAGGCATAATATTATTCTCTCGCAAAACCTTAATCTTGTCTTGACGAGTTTTCTGTGATGCTACTTTTTCTAATATCTCAAATACTTCTAATCTTTTACTATGATTCATCTTCGTTAATCAACCTTCATCTTATTCATTTATAAAACGTTCTAAGTGCATTATACACGAACAGCAAACGCCTGTCAACCTATTTCTTACTATTATCTAGTCTTATTTTTTAACTCAGATTTAATCCACTTCTTAGCACGAGAATCTTTAACTGGTTTCTTAGACCATGCACCAATTCCCTTGTATGCTGCCATAGTTTCTTTCTTGAAGTCTTTGCCTTCACTGTTATCAACAATGAATGTATTCTCTTGACCAAACATCTGTTGGTATGTTCCGATATTATCTTGCACTGCCTGCCACATCGGGGTTAGCATCTTCTTACCAATAGAGCGTTGGCGTTGTGCGTCACGATCAACAGCGGTTTCTAAGTTTGTGTTCACTACAATGATTGCAGTATCGTATCCCATCTTTTCTAGTTTCGCACGTTGCTGTTTAATCTTATCAGAATCTTTACCAGTACCATCAATAACAATACCGAGACGACCTTTAAGATACATCTCTTGTTTAGCGGCAGTCAACTTAGTTGCTTTACCACGGAGTTCTTGACCTTTAACAGAGAAGATGTTATCTGGATTCATCTCCATGCCTGCTTTCTTCATAGCGTTTTCAAATGCATCATCAGAGTTGACTACACGAAATCCAAAACTACCCAGTCCAGTTTTACCAACGATGAATGACTTTCCACTACCAGGACCACCAGCAAGAAACACTGCTTTAAAGATTGCAGGATCATTTACGCCTTCGTTGATTAGGTCTAGTTCTGCTTGTTCATTGATGTACTGTTTAAATTTTAACATTAAAAAATCCATATTAATTGATTGTCATCTACAACTACCAGATGATCGAGTGTGGTTTCGTCCAGCATATAGAATGCTTCTTTAAGTGTATTTAGTATTGGAGATCCTTTCACATTGAAAGAAGTGTTCAATAATACACCATCAAATTCTGTTAATAAGTCGTATAATATTTCGTTCTGTTCTCGCGTGACCGTTTGTACTCTTGCTGTACCGTCAACATGAGTAACTGCTCTTAACTTATCTATATGTTCTTCACGAGTCTTTATCGCAAAATTCATATAAGATAGATTGTCATAACGAATCGAATCGAAGTAAGTCTCAGCATCTTCTAGTCTACATACTGGTGCGAACGGACGATATGCTTCGCGTCTCTTCACTACATTAACTTTGTCTTTCTTATCTTCGCCCTTGGGATCAGCAAGTATAGAACGATTGCCTAATGCTCTCGCACCTACTTCCATGCCACCTTGTACGAATCCAATGATCTTATCGTCTTTCAGAATACTTGCTATCTCTGAGACTGTTGCTCCCTCACCAGCATATAAATCTATATAGTGCGGCAGTTCATCTAAATCTTGTATCTTTTGACCCGAGTATGTTGTTTCTTCACGAGAGTATTTCATTTCATTCGCAACCATCCATTGCACAAGCATACCGTAAGGTATACCTTGGTCTGCCGGATTAGGTGGGACGAATAGATTTATATTTAACTTTTTCTGCAACACGTCATTGAATAATACATTTAAAGCAGACCCACCAGAGAACACCACATTTCTGTCATAGTCATCTAGGTTTATCTTTTGTTGGTTCAGTATACCTACAAACCATGCCAGCGCATCTTTAACGAATGCATCTTGAATGCCTCTTGCCAAATCACATTCTGTTTGCCAATCAGTCTCGTCCACGAATAGTTTATAAGGATTATATAGTTCGGGCGAAGGACTGAACGCTCTAATAAAATTAGTCTTACTATTAGTCCCGTCTTTCAATGTTTGATTGTAATGCCTTTCGTATAACATTCTACCTGGACTAAAGTTTTTCCAAGTCTCTGTACTTCGTAGATAAAGTTTTTGGGCAGTTGAAAAGGCATCACTTTCTGTATTACCGTATGATGATGCACCCATTGCTTTGCCCGCAACATCTAATCCACAATCAGTACTTTGCATTATGCTCCATAATGACCATAGGCATGCTTGTGTATAGTCCCTTCCATGTGCTCGAACTCCGTGTAGTTTAGTGCGACTTGTCAGAGGTCTATCAGGATTCTCAGCAGTGAACAAATGAGTAAACCCATCGTTGCCACCACCATCCATAGTAAGTATGATTGCTTTGTCAAATCCCGAAGGAGCAAACCCATTCCAAGCATGTGCTTCGTGATGACGGTATGTGACATCAATATGCTTAGTATTAAATACTGCATTAATATTATCAGGGTCGAGCATCATATCATTCATAATAATATTGTCTGTGATACGACCAGTGCTCGTCTCTATTTGATGCATCTTAATATCATTTAATACATTGCCACGAATAATGCAATGATAATCATTAGGTATGCCAAACTCTTCTTCTGCTATCTTAGCACACCGTTTGAGAATTTCTAGTTCCTCGTCCTTACGATAGTGACCTCTATAGTGTTTTATACCTTCTAATTTTTCTATCTCAATAGTATGAAATGTTTTTGTAACATCATTCCAGAAACATAGTGCGGCGTCATGACCCCAATTGGCGGCGATTAGATTTCTCATAGTTTAAGGTCTATTGTGCCAAGGTTCTGCGGGACGCATAGACACCTCAGGTTTGGGTAAGTGCTTTGCGTGTATTTTGCAACCGATGAAGGCATTATAGTATTGTTCGTCCAGCAGAACATCGTATTCAAATTGTAACTTCGCCTCATAGTAGGAGCATTCGCCTTTTGTTCTACATAACTTTAGAACTTCGCGGTGATAGTTATCAACACCAGTTCTCTTGATCGACTCAAGTAAATGTTCACTCGAACCGTAATACTTCTGCCAGTCCGAAGGAACTTTCATTTTTATCTTTCTTTTACGTACAGAGTTCTTAGGCAGTGTCTTAGGTTTCCAGAAGAACTTCTTTCCTATATACATCTTACCGGTATCTATCTCAGTGATACGATACACAAATCCTACATAATCTTTAAGGAATTCTTCGTCAGGTTCGAATACACTTTCGTTCATATTCCACATTTGTTATAATTCCCTAAAATAACCAATATTCATTTTCATACTCTACCACTATATGATCTAATCCAGTATTTTGTAAAACATGAAATGCTTCATCAATTGTATTTAGAATAGGTTTACCTTGAACATTAAAGGAAGTGTTTATTAGTACTCCATCGAACGCTGTCAGTATGTCATAGATTGCGGCATTGCTCTCCTCCGTCACCACCTGTAGTCTGGCAGTGTCATCATAGTGTGTTATAGAGAACAGTTTAGTTTGATACTCTGGCAACACATCTGCGACGAATTGCATACATTCCATGTTATCGAAGTTAGGAGAGTAAAAATACTTAGGTGCATCTTCCTTTCTGCATATAGGAGCGAACGGTCTGAACCACTCTCGAAACTTCACTCTAGCATTGAGTGTGTCTTTCATCTTAGGATTAGATGCATCACATAGTATAGAACGATTGCCTAACGCTCTAGGTCCCACTTCCATGTTACCAATCACCATTCCTACTATTTTCTGCTCTTTAAGTAGGGTAGCAATATCATTAGTATCCACTTTCTTTGCGCCATACAGTTTAATCATTGGATCGACATATTTGTAGTCGAATATTCTTGGACCAGATTGTGTGACATTGTACTTCTTAGATGTCTTTAGATGTTCGTATAGCATACCAAAACTTAGACCACCGTCATGACAGTTTGGTGGGATGAATATATTAATGTGAGGAAACGCACGTTTGATTGCTTCGTTAGCAAGAACGTTTAATGCACTACCACCAGATATTAATAGATTGTTATCGTGTGCTTCGATCTTGTCAAGAAACTCTTCTCTAATAGTTTTTACGATACCCTCTTCGAACGCAACCTGCGCAGACCTAGCAAGAGAGAACGCTTTATTATTCTTCAGTTTTAATTTATAATTATTAGTTTGAATGCAAGTACCAATACGATTTCTCATTATAAGCAATGGATTATTTTCGTCGTTCCAATGACGGTCCCTTACATCTTCACTCCACCAATTAGATGAAATGGCGTCTTTCATTATATCTACCCATTCATCATTCAATTCTCCATATGCGGATAATCCCATCAGTTTACCCGGAAGATCAAGGTCCAGAGTGCCGTGTAGTATTTTGAGTGAGTGTGCGACAGCAGTATAGACCATCGAGAAGTTGTGTCTCATGGATTGAACTGAGTGACGATTGATACCTTCGAAACATGAGTACTTGAATGAAGTGTTATCACCCCAACCATCATACGTTAAACACGCGGTGTTCTCGAAGGATTCTGGTGCCTGACCATATGCGCTCCACGCATGATAGTCGTGGTGATCGGGAACCTTGGATTGTTGAACTTCTTCGTCTGCATTGATGCAAGTGCGATCAATGAACGAAACATCAAACCAAATGGGTTTGAAGATTAATGTTTTGAAGTCATTTTTTATACCATGAACTTCTTCAAGATGATTCAGAATTTTTTTGAGATAAAGAACATTATCTGAAGTAGATGCTTCATCACGAAGTTTTGTGTTATGATGTTTAATACCAGAAACACGTTCAAATTCATATATGTAGAACGAGTCGGTATTAGGATCATGTACTGTTAGATTAGTATCATGACCCTCATACAATGCTATAGTGGGTTTCATTTAGTGTTACCTTGATTGAAGATAACACTATTTAGTCTTCTATGAAAACCTCTTCCACTTCTGCTTCAGTACCACACATGGGACAGTAGATCACTGCCTCATCGACGTTTAACACATCGACAAAACAGTTACTATCACACACAGGACATTCAGTCATAAATCTACGAGTATCTTCTATCATGCAGGACGTCCTGTTCCATCTAATCCACACGTGATGGATTGATGAAACGTTCCATCTAATCCACAAACGATAGGTTCTTCATCTTCATCCCATCCCCAATCACCATCCATGCCATTCACCGAGTATTCTGTAACGCGCTTCTCGAAGAAGTTGTCGTGTGAAGCACCATTCAATACCCAGTCTAACCAAGGTAATGGATTCTCTTTAACTTTGAAATTAGGTTTCATGCCTAGTTGTAACAAACGTCGATCAGCAATATGTCGTATGTATTGCTTAACATCTTCTTTTGCTAGACCTTCGATCTCGTGATTGTTGTATGCCAAGTCAATGAACTTATCTTCTAACTTAACAGCATTCTTTGCCATCTGATAAATCTTCGACTTCAATTCATCATTGACAATACGCGGATGCTCTTCGCAGAACTCACGGAACAACTTAGCGTTGCCTTGTACGTGTAGAGTTTCATCGCGGATAGACCACTCAACAATAGTACCCATGCCTTTCATCTTACCAAAACGCTGGAAGTTCAATAGCATAACGAACGAAGAGAACAGACTCATACCTTCGTTGAATACTGACTGTGCCAATACTAATGCAAGACCTGTATGTGTATTGATGCTGCCTTCTTTCATGAAGTCAAGTTTCTCTGCCATCGCTTTGTATTCAAGAAACTTGTGGAAGTCTTCGTCTGGCAATCCAAGTGTATCGTTCAATAGAGCATATGCACGTTGATGCACACCTTCGCGATTAGCAAAGGACGATAGCATATTGCGGATCTCGTTGTTCTTAAACTTAGGGATCAACAACTCATGGTAGTTCTCGCCTACTTGAACATCTGACTGTGTAAAGAGACGTAGAATCTGTGTAACAAACTCCTTCTCTTCTTCACTTAACTTTGTTTTCCAATCTTGTACGTCTTCGCTTAACTCCGCTTCATCTTCCACCCAGTGAATTTCTTCGTGCTTCTTCACTAAGTCCACTGCCCATGGGTAGGCGAATGGTTTGTAACTTTTACTGAATTCTAATAATGCCATTAATCTACTCTCTTATCCTGAACAAGCGAGACATTCGTCATCGCCATCGTTTTCAACTTCTTTATCTAGGTATGACATAAGTGCTTCATACCCACCAATATATTCACCACCGATATAAATCTGTGGAACTGTTTTAACATCTTTACGACCAGTCACTTCTGCCGCTGTCTTACCTACCTCAGTTAGATTAACTTCATCATATGGAATACCACGCAGTCTCATTTCTTCTTTTGCCAGTTGACAGAATGGACAATCTGGTTTAGAATATACTACGCTTCGCTTATCACCTTCTAGTGCTACTCTTTCTACTTTCTCTGATACATTCTCTGCACGAGACTTTGCCTCTGTACGAAGATAGTACAGTCCCTTCAGTCCTAGTTTCCATGCATTGATATGAACTTTGTTTACATACGACTTAGGAGCGCCTGCAGGAAAGAATAGGTTAACACTTTGACCCTGACAAATATACTTCTGACGTTCACCAGCGTGTTGAACTACCCAGTTCTGATCTAGTTCTTGAGCAGTCTTGTATATAGACTTTTCGCCTTCTGTAAGAAACGGCAAGTGCTGAACAGAACCTTTGTTAGTGATAATGCTTGTCCAGTTAGACTCGTTATCTTCACCCTTCTCTTGTAATAGTTGAATCAAGTACGGATTTTTAACAAGAAACGATCCTGCTCTAGTTCGGTGTGTGTATGCGTTTGCTTTGGTCGGTTCAATAGAAGGACTAGTACTCAGTATTACTCCACTCGAAGCATTGGGTGCCACTGCCATGAGATGACTGTTTCTCCTTCCACTTCCCTTACCATCGAGATATTCACCACGTTCTTGTGCCAAGAGTTCAGTTTCCAGAATCGCCTCGGTATTAATGTGTCTAAACACAGCATCGTTAATTTCCCGCGCTGCCTGTGATTCCCATGCAACACCATGTCGTTGCAAAAGACTGTGGAATCCCATCGCTCCAAGTCCGAGCGATCTTTCTCGTGCGGCACTGTACTTTGCACGTTCAATTGTGTTAGGTGCTTCGTCGATAAAGTACTGCAAGACGTTATCAAGCATACGGATAAGGTCACGAACAATAGTCGTATCTTTCCAATCATCGTAGTATTCCAGATTTAATGAAGATAGACAACAAACAGCGGTACGTTCTGCGCTAGTTGGAAGATGAATCTCATTGCATAGATTAGAACCGTTAATCTTCAATCCTAAATCTTTTAATGGTTGAGGTAAATCGTTGTTTGCAGTGTCAATAAAGTTTAAGTAAGGTTCACCAGTTCTGAAACGGGTTTCGAGAATACGTTCCCACAACTTACGGGCGTTGATACTCTCTTTGACAGCATCGTCTTTTGGATCACGTAGATCATAAGAGAGATTGTTTTTAACGGCAACCATAAAATCGTCGTCAATGTTAATAGCATTATGCAAGTTCAATGCTTTGCGTTGTACGTCACCAGTAGGCACCCGCATATTCAAAAACTCTATAATGTCAGGGTGACTTACATCCATATATGCGGCATAAGAACCCTTGCGAGTCTTACCTTGCTTATATGCAATCATGTCAGCATCGACAGTATGTAAGAATGGCATAGGACCAGGTGCTACATCAGATACCGTACGCACATCACTCCAATGACCACCAACTCCACCACCATAGACTGATAACCATCTCAACTCTGAAGTATGACCGATTAGTCCTTCTAATGTATCTGGAACATAAGTGAGAAAGCATGAGATAGGCATACCTTTATCTTTCTTCTTCTCAGTAGGAGCATTAGATAGTACAGGACTAGCAAACATGAACCACTTCTTTGATACGAAATCATAGAGACGTTGTGCCAGTTCTTCGTCTAATTGTCCTTCGTATTTTGACCAAGCAGTTGCTGCCCTAGAGAATGCTTCTTGCGGAGAATTTTCATCATCATTTAAGTAGAAGTCTTTCAACATACCTACTGCGTAATCCTTTAGTAATGCGTCACGCTTCTTGTCAATTTTTACTGGCATTTATTCTGCTCATCTGTTATTTTATTTTTGGGTCTAGTGAATTATATAGTGCTATTATACACCACATTCACAGAAAGGTCAATCTATTTTGAGACTTATTTGATAAGTTTTTTACGCTTGCCCATGATCTCTATAAAAGAACGAGTTAGGGGTTTACGCTTTTTCTTCTTTCCGTATGTCCAGTCAGCAGGATCGCCAGGACTTGTGCCTGCGATACCGGGACCGGTGGAGACTGTAGGTTCTTCTACCATAAATTCTTTGAACGATTTCATTTGTAGATTTCTCCTAGTGTGATATACACCATTTTGTTAGTAGTTAGGTGCACTGCTTCATACACGTTCATGCCGAACACATCACCGACTGGAAATGATTCGTCAAGTATACGAATTTGGTCTTTAGCACGAACTGCATCTTCGAGTCCTTCGCCAAGAAGTTTATCACCTTTTACGCGATATATTCCTGGTGATAATTGGTTGTTCTCAAGTACGTACCAAGCATGGTCTTCTGCTATCATATCAAGTGGATCAATACCCGCTTCGACACATATTCTTGTTAGATTCTTTTCACCTACACTGTAATGTTCTTTGAGTAGAAAGAGTGCTGCCGCATAAGAACCAACAGTAGTCTTACCACCCGGCAACTTGCCCAATGCTCTTTTGACATTAAACACTAGACGAACGAAAGGACCTAACGCCACTTTCTTTTCAGAGGAATCTACTTTCTCGCTCTTGATTCGCTTACCGTTCTCATCAATAAGACCTAACTTAAATGCATCAGTCTCATCCCAAGGTGTTGTCAGCATCTTCAAGAATCGAAAGGTATAGAGCAGATCGCCTGCTTTACTTGCTAAACTCATATCTTTCTCAACTCTTCGATAACACGCACATCCATTTCAATGCCCGTATATGTTTCATTTGTTATTACTCTTAGATATACAAGAAAGGGTTTGATTGCAGACCAATGACGATCATCTAACTTGTATTCCAACATCTTTAAACCTGCTTCATTTCCAAATACATTGAATACAACAATGAGATGATTTAATATCAGATTTACTGAAAGTTTGTCGTTATCAAGATGTCTATTCAGTAGACGCTTGATATACTTAAATCTTTTTATGTCCTGGTAGAACTCCTCGGCATCGATGCAAGTAGGATTGTAGTAATTCTTTGCCGCGAAGAGCATGAAAGACGTTTCATCTAATGTCTCAAAAAGTTTCATAGTGTTCATATTCTATAGGTTGTATAGTATATAGACTTCTATTTCTTCATTGCTTGAGTACCAAAGAACGCACCAACAATTAATGATACAGATACAAAGTAAGTAGGCGCCATATCACCTAAAGTCTTGCCTGCTTGATCCATACCCAATATAGAAGCAAGTACAACAGCAAAGGGATATAGCAACATACCGAACAATGCGAACCACGCCATCTTACGTTGCGCATCTCGCATTGCATCAGCATCGTCGAGTTCTTTACGTTTAAACTCTAAGTACATCGCTTCTTCTTCTTTTGATACTTTACCGTCGCCGTTAGTATCAGCAGGATGATGTAGTAGTTTATCTTCTTCTGACATATTAATCTTCCAACTCTTCAGTAAGACCCGAAGACAAATCAATATCATAATGCAGTGAAGTTACTTCTAGTTCCACATCAGTCATGGAATTCAATGAAGTCTGGTGAACAGGTGCTTCGTTTAACTGAGTTGCAGTTGATGGAACATCACCATGAAACTCTGCGATCTGCTGAGGAGTAATACGTTGACTCTTTAGCAATTCACCTTTTGGTGAAACCCAACCGATTGGAGTTGGAGTAGCATTCTTAGGACCTCTAATAGGCATAATCTTATTCCTTACCAGTAGTTTTAGTTACAGCACCCTTAACAGGATTTACAATAGTCTTGTCACCGATACGAGGTTCGTTACCACGAGTACCAGACTGAGACTTAACTGCACGTCCTGCTTTAGTAGCATCTTCGTGTCCAGCAGAATCGTCTGCCGCTAACTTAGGATCATCTTTGTCATGCTTATCAGCAAAGTCTTTCTCGCCCTTAGACTGAGTTTCGCCATGCTTCTCTCCACCGCCAGCAACTTGAGTTGCTTTCTTTGCTAGTGTAGTAGCGCCAACAGTCTCTAGGAATGTCAGAGTTGCTTCGCTCATACCCATTTCAACGCCATGTTCAAACATAACATCTACGCCTTCATCAGTACGTTGCAGAATTTCACCATAACCGTGGTCAGCATGAGTAACAGTATTAGATTCTTTCATAAGATACGCATCAACACCACCAGTAGACTTCAGTTTCCATTGCTTTGCCGCTTTCTGTGCCGCATCATATGAAGTAGGGGCAGTAACTACTACCTTACCTTTCTTAGCATGAACAACAGTGTAGGAATATTCCTTTGCTTCATAAAGATCATCTGCCATTTCTTTTCCGTACTTCTTAATGAAGTCTTTCTTAGACATCTTCTCGGAATCTGCAACCATTTGATCTTTCACTTTGCCCTCTTCTACTTCTTTTTTACCTTTGTCTGCTTTAGGACATTCAGGACTGTGATTATCAGTAGAACCTTCGCAATCAGGACAAGGAGTCATATCTTCGTCCGACTCTTTCTTCACCTTCTTATCGTCATCGCCGCAAGATTCCTTAGCAGGTTTCTTACCGCCATCAATCTTATCATCGATTGCTTTACGTCTCTTGTGCAAAAACTCATCAGATGAATCAACATCGCCATCGTTGTCAATGTCTTTGTCTTTGCGATCCTTGAACTTCTTATCGTTCTCTTTATCATCTACGGGATCTAATTTCTTCTTTTCGCCTTCTTGCACTTGTTGCCATAGTTGGGCGATGCTTTTAATGTACTCGGGGTTCATGTTGTTCTCCAGGTTTATCTTATTGGCCGATTACTATCTGCCCAGTTAGTAGTGCTAAAATTATTGTTGTTATCAGACCGCCCGCCGCTAAACCGACTATCTGAATATTATTTACTTTCTCCATCAACCTTGTTACTTTTGTGTCGATGTCGTCTAATTTTTTTGAATGCTGATTCATACGCTCATGCGATTCTTGTCTTCGATTTTCCAGATCCGACACCTTTTCTTGCACCCTTGCGAGCGCGATAATTGCTTCTGACATCTGATCTATTTTATCTTCTATACGACCCAGACGATCTGCGTTAGTCAAATTTCCCATACAATTTAGTTATCTACTTTCGCAGACGCTCTCCATTGGTAGCAACTCCAGTAACCCGGAGTGGTTTTGTCCTTTTTATCAGCACAATTGTGCCGCGCTCTGAAAGACTTGCGTCTCTCGGGATCGTCTCGTTTGATCTCCATGTTAGGATCACCAAACGTAACTTTAACTATATTGCCCTTCTTATTGGTAACATATACGCCAAACTTCTTCTTATTACCAGAAGGCAGTCTAAAAGGGTTATTTAGTGTAACTGATTTACCCTGATATTCCGCCTCTGTGATTTCTAGTTCTTCACAGGTGCAATCTTCGTTTATGAAATCACGAAACTTTTTCATTATGAGATGTACATATTAAGTTCGTACTTCTTACCCATATTGAAGACTTGTATTGCTAATGTCTTCTTCGTAGGTTTACCATTCTTCAACAACTTAATGATATAACTATTAGTCTTACCCTCAGAAGGTTTCTTAGGACCAGTTGCAATCTTGTTGAACCAATCATCTTGATCGACTTCATAACCTTGCTTCTCTGCTTGCTTCTCAGCAGTTTGTACAGCATTAGAGAATGTAGTATGATAGTGTTGATACTTCTCGTTCAACGACTCGCGAAACTTAAAGAAGTTCTTAGACTCTTCGACAGTCTCATTCTCAGCAAGAGTCCAACCTTTCTTGAGGTACTCTGATTCCTTAGACTTGTCGATTACGATAGTCTTACCACTCTTAGTGACCATAGAGTCTTTCTTAGGGTCTTTCATTTGTCTTGCTTCTTCGACAGCATCTTTGGCCATAATCGCTTCGACAAATTCATTCTTTTTCTTCCAAGCAGTTGCAGACATTGAAGTGCCTTTGGGATAATCTGTGCTTTTCAGAGCAGGTACTTTCTTCTTTTTGGCGAATCTATCTTTGAATGCCTGTGCAGACTGAGAAGTGCCTTTGGGATAATCTGTGCTTTTTAGTGAAGGTTCTTTCGCTTCTTCGACAGATTCTTTAAGACCACGCTTTTTCATCTCGGCAGCGATCACTTTATCTTGTAATTTAGCAATCTTAGAACCAAAACGTCCTGCTGGTTTACTTGCCCATTTCTTTAATGTGCCATCGCTCAAACCACTAATCTGATCACGAATTTCTTTTTCGCTACGAGAATCACCCATACCGATTTGTTTTTCGTATGGTTTATCTTTCATCTTCTCTTCAAGTTCAACCGACTCTTTAGTAACACTAAACGAATTCATTGGTGCCGCTTTAAGAGCAGGATCGCCCCATAGTTTCACTGCTTTGTTAATTGCTTCAAATGCAGAACGTGCTTTAACTTTTTGTGCCGCACCTTTCTTTAATTTGTTGACAGGTTTTGTAACGGTGACTGTCCAATCTTCAACCGCTTCTTCAATTGACTCACGCTTTGACTTTTGATACGCCTTGTATTCTTTACGTCTCTCTGCATCTGCTTTCTTCTCGGCAGGAGTCATCTGTGATACTGGTTTCTTGCTTTCTTTAACACCTTTAAGTGCATGGTCAACTTGCTTGAGCAAATCTTGAAGTTTAACTACTTCGGAATCCTTGGTAGTCTTCTTCTTGAACTTAATGAGATCGTCAATCTGAGACAAGAAAGAGTTACGAGTCTTCTGTAAGGACGCTTTGTCTTTACCGATATACTTGTTTTTGTATGATGGAGATAATGCTTCATCAACAGATTCTTTTTTAACAACACCAACTTTGTTATTAGCATTCCTGAGCATATCTTTGAGACGCTTTAACTTGTCCATCTCACCAGGACGCATTGCTGCCTGTTGACGCTTACGAGCAATCGCTGCCTGAGACTTACCGTATTCCTTTGTTGACTCCGAGGGCATATCAATTCCTTTATCTTCTTTGGGCACACAGTTAGGTACTGTCTTACCATTTTTTGTTTTAGTTCCAACCATCTCGTGATCTTTCCAACAAGGGTCGTCTTTCATCTTTTTTGCTTCAGCAACACGCTTCGCGGTCGCGGTCGCGATTGCCATCTTCTTTGCCATGGACATACCAGGTGAATCCTTCTCGATCGCTTTAGCGATTTCTTCTCGCTTCTTTATCTCAGCAGGTGTCAAAGTTTTCTCTGTAGTGATTACTTTACTGCTAGTCTTAAAATCTTTTTTGCGCATGATAGTCTTTGTAGTAACCTCAAACTCTTCTTTGTTTCTATTATAACGTATAACCACAGGCAAGTTCAAGTCTTTTTGAATATCCTTTATGACCGCTTCACTGTCTGGATTTTGTTTTATATCCTTTGCTTTCTTTCTTGCAATCTTCTTAAATATCTGCTGTAACTCTGCAACACTAACTGCGGGTTTGTTTCGATCATCATTCATACGATCCGCGAAGTGGCGAGTAAATTCAATGTCTACATTAAACTTGGCGAGAATACGATCCGCAAACTTCTCAACATCATTGAGTTGCTTTTGAGTTACTTCTTCTGATAGCGCATTAAATGTTTTCATAGAATCTATTTATACTTTTGGATTTGTTAGTTTATTCTTGCGTCTAGCGCGGTTTAGTCTCGCACGATCAAGAATACGGTCATGTTTAATCTTGTCTGTCTGAAGTTCTTGGTCGATAACATCTCTTGCTATGGCAACTTCGTCACCCTTCGCTTCATTCTGACCAGGGACATACTTCTTCGCTTTCTTAGTTGCTTCTGGTGTTCCCCATCCAGGAACATTAGTCTCGTGCATAGTAGCAAGAACTCGAGGATTGATATCATACTGTTTAGCGATTTGTCCAGCGTAGTATTCGATACCGTGACGCATGGGTTTACCACTCGCTTCTTTCTTCTTACGAGCGACAACATCTTTTAGTATTTTGAGTGCTGCCTGATATCGCTTCTTAGATACAGTAGATGATTTAATCTTGTCAATCATCTGAGTAGTAGGAACTTCTGCTAACTCGACTGATTCGATCCATTGGCGAGTAATACCACCTTCATCTAATGCTACGATAACATAGTTAGTACCAATAGTTTGAATGTATCCTGTCTTACCAGACTCGCTGATAATAACTTTGTCAGTAAGATTGAACAACTCGCCTTGAACAAATTTCTCTCGTGTCTCTGAGACTGATTCAAGTTCAATGTGGTTTCTAAATGTAGTTGTTTCTTTGAGTCCCATCCCACCACGTACATCATTGAACAGACGCTTTGCATCTCGTGTGTTCATTGTCTTAGGAACGCCTTGAGAGAATGATGTGAAATCATTGTTCTTGGCATTCTCGCGTTGCTTAGATGCAGACATACCTTCAACACCTTCGGCATCAGGATCACGTTCACCCGCAGATACAACCATGATCTTTTCGAAGTTATAGAAACCGTGTCGTGCTTTCTCACCATTGTACTTGTCAAGGAGAGTCTTAAATTCTGTTACACGGTCAGAACCAACAACCATTGTAATGCGATTGAATCCTTGATCGAATAGTATCACTGCAATATCAAACACTGTACGTACTTTCTTATCAAGCATTACATTACGACCAAACTTAGGAAACATCTTGCGAACGTGCTTCACTTTCTGATCGTAGGTTAAGGGATCTTTCTTTGCGTTTTGTGATTGTGAGACATAAGCGAACCAGGGATTCTTGCCTGCTTTAGTAGATAGTACTGACAGTAGTTTGCCGTGTCCGATCGTAGGAGGATTCATACGACCGAATGTGAAGAACACTTCACGGTTCTCTTCTACGAGATACTGTTTAAATGAAGGAATCATTTTGTTTTATTACCACCAGACCGTCGATCTTTCTCTAATTTACGAATAGCAGGTAAGTTCTTTCGAGCAATCATATCTACTTTTGATTTCATTTTCTCGATACGCTTCTCGATCTCTTGACGGCGTGAAGCAGGGATGTCCGATTTCGATACACCCTTAGAGAATTTTTTGAATAGTTGACTTATCGCGCCTTTGCGGGCACGTTTTTTAAGAACGTCTTGACTAGCAGTTTTCTTAGCGGCACGTCTACGACCCATCGCTATCTTTGCTTTGTTCTTTTTCATTGAGCGACCACGAGCACGTCTCTGTTGAAAGTCGAGTGCTTCGTCAGTGCCTTCACCGGTGTTTCCGGTAACGTCATCTGTTTTGCGTTTCTTTGCATTCTTCGCCAATTGACCGTCACCCGTCTGAGTGTAGTCGACCGATAAGAAATCTTTAAACGATAATGGTTTATCTGCCATCTTATTTACCCTTTGGTTTATCCCATCCTTTTAATATATCAGGTGAAAAGTTGTTGTATGAAAACTCCATACGATCAACTAGTTTCACCGCATCACCACCAAGTGTGTCTATTGCAACATAACCTTCTTGACCAGTAGTCTTGTATCCGTTCTTAGTTTTAACAAACGCACCAATATTACTTAATCTATTAAGGTTATTTATAAGTTTTAATTTAACTAAAACAATCAATTTCTGCAATTCAAACATCTTAATGAGACTTATTTTGTTTTCTTTGCTGAAGAACTTGAGGATTTCGTCGCGCTTCGCTTTTTGGGCGCCTTTGCCTTTTTCGGTGCTACGCTTGTCGATTTCTTTTTGGTACTTTTGGTTGATGTAGGCGATGAGTTTTTCGGCGTGCTTTTTGGAGTCTCCGATGACTTCTCCTCGTCTAACGTAGGTGTTATTAAAGGTTTCGATAGTACCTGCAAGTCCTGGGTTGGCGGATAATACGCGAAGAGTGCTTCCAGAGATTTGGTTAAAAAGTTTGCCAATTTGTGATAGAGTTTCATTTACTTCATCCGTTTCTTTTTTAGTCATCGTTGCATTAGACACATCACGCAAGATAGCGTCCTGTGACCAGACATTAGTTGACTTCTTCAGTTTGTTTACATCAACACCGTATGATGCGCTCATAGTTTCAAAAGAACTACCTGTATATGTAGTGTGCCATACAATGCCGATTTTAGAAGCAAGTAGTTCTTTAGATTGTTTTACGGGTACTGCATACACGATTGTGTTAGGGTGAAAGGTGAGATACGATTCTGTGCCGATCTTCTTCTTCTTTAATTCAGAACGCTTGTATAGAAAGTCACCTTGAATGACTCCTTTAATACCAAGTTCAGGTAAATACTTCAATGCAAGTTTTAGTTTGTCATTGAGATCGCCAGACGTATCGTCATCGATGTCAGCATCAGTCTTGTATATCTTTGGATTCTTATTGAAGATGCCTTTCTTAGCAACAAAGAACTTACCGTCAGAGGGATCAGTACCGGCAAATACTGCTGGTGCACCGTCCCACTTGACTGATACAGAACCTTCTTTCTTACCGCCAAGCATATCTCTTAACTCACGAAGAGCATTGATTGCTTGACGAGTTCCATCAGCACCACCGTAGATCACCTTATCTTCGATGTGAGTCATATGGGTGTTCTTTTGTGCCGCTTCTGTAATGAACTCGTTAAAATTATTCATGATCGGCAATCCATCTCTCAACTTCTGCTTTCGCTGTAGCAACATTCTTATATCCGGTAACAGGATATCTTGGACTATATGTTGCTGGATGCTTATCAAAGACTGTAGGCAACACTTTCTGACTGCCATCTTTATTAAATTTCATAGAATCAGCACCAGATAAACGTATTTCATACATACGATCAGAAGTTACGTGTTTGTACACCATCTTTTTATTCGCGTATCCGTCAGCAACTTTAATCCACTTTACTTTGGCGGATTCTTCGAGATGTGTCTTAAATGACTTCATATTTCTCTCTTAGTTCTAGTAAGTAATATGCTATTATAACATACTGGTGCTGGTTGTCAACCTTTTATTATGAGTTAAGTACACTATTTTCAACATAGACTAAATCAAACGACACCGATATAACACCGTTAGAGGCACCAATAGCACGAACATCAATGTCGGTCTTCTCAGTGAACTTAATCGGAGTAGCATACTCGATAGTGTGGTCATTTTGGTATAAGAACACCCCACTAACGACTCGGAATGCACCACCAAAAGGACGGGCAAACATAGACATCTCTACTGCCTGGGCCTTACTTGAAGTCAACTGTACACTATTTAAGAACCCAGTACAACCTGCGGGAACAGTGTAAAATGCCTGTTGTGTTTGACCACGACCTGCTTTAATCTCTGTGATAACAGTAGGTGTCGCATTCTTAACAATAATAGTACCCACGTTAGTGGCAGTACCAGACATAAACGCACGGTTGATTCTGTGCCAAGTCTTGGCACCAGTTACAGGTGTTTCTCCAGTCAAGGTAAGAGTCTCAGTCTGGAATGCATAGTTAGCATCCAAACCTTCTAGTGTAACAGTAGTTATGTCACTGCCACTAGTAGATACTACAGTAACAACACTGGCGGCACCGATTGCAGGCCAAGGATACAACTGTTGATCAGTAGTTTCCGCACCAGTCCAAACAGTTGACCAACCAGTACCGTTAGTGCCGTCAATCGCACCAAACTTATGTACGGGTGTGTAACCCGAAACATCACCATTTGCTAATGGGATATTAGATGCCGCTCCAAAGGTGTTGACGATATTACCATCTTTATCACCGATCAATTGAACTTCATGCAAATCGTCGTTATTGTCGGGATAATGTTTTGCTCTATTTACTGAATACTGTGCCATATGTGCCTCTTATGCTATCTTGATATAATAACTAGACTGGTCTGTTGCAGAAGACGCATACAACCAGCACAATGTCATTATTTCATTCTGTTCTTTATCGGTTAGTTTTAACAACTCTGTTACAAATCTACAAGTAATGTACTTTGATACTCTAAAACCATCTGTCGCACCACTAAGTTTTTTCTCAAACTCTTCTTGTGACATCGGTCTTCCTTCGCGATGTAAGTTCTTACCACTATTTGCTAGGGTAAGATACATCTTATAAAATTCATTACTGTATTTATCACTATTTAAAATTTCATTTCTGATCAGGACGTCCTCTGTGCCGGACGCGCCGAACATCTTAACTCTACCTTTAGTTACTAATTCAAGATAGAATGCTAGATTACCACCACCGATCTTACCACCTGCTGCCGACGCACCAGTAATCTGTCCCTGCCAAGATGCTGTAGTAGAGAATGTTCTTAACTGCATTCTACCCTGTACTGCTGTATACAAGTAACTATCAGTAGATGAGAAGAAGTTGTTGATTTGACCGAAAGTGAAATGGGAGAATGAAATATCATCGAACGTCTTAGTGCCAGGAATATTAAACTCTTGTACTTTACCCATTCCTGCTAGTCGCTTCAGAGATATGCCTAGAATCTTAGTATCGCCTCCGAAAGCACCACTCAGTCTTGCTACAGCATCATTGAGTTCACCCCATGAATCAGTGTGCTCGTGAAGTGGTTTTGTTTCGTTAGGTAATGTTGTTGCCCATATGTCACCTGGATTCCATTTGTCATTAGAGAAACTGCCAGGTGCTTGTGGTGCACCAGATTCACGATCTTTTCTGCCGCAAATCAACTTCGCTTGATAGATATTGTCCATCAACTTAGACTTACTACCATCACCAGAACGATGAAAGTATACAGTACCTTTGAACTTGCCTTTGTATTTCTCGAACATTGCATTAGCAGTCTTAGCATATATCTGATCGTCGAACCACGCAGAGGGTCCTTTCTTGATACAATCGTCAAGCGACTTTGAGGCATACACCAGATTTTCACATGATTTCAAATCATCATATGTGGGAGGTTTAGTTAGATCGATCTTACGTCTATGTTTGAACACATAGGCACAATAGTAGCACTGTGTTGACTCAGTGAACTTGGTTACTTCAGCACCACCACCCGAACCTGCCGCACCACCGCCAAAGTCTGCATCTTTAAATATCTTTCTATTTGATACAGTTAATAGATCGTTCTTGTTGTGAATGTAGTAAGTTAATATGCCGGACTGATTTGTGTCGCGTGGATTATAATCGTAGGAAACGCCGTTGACCTTTCTGCCTGCACCGGTGTTTCCTATGATGAATTGCTTTTTGTCTTTTATTTTCAGATCGAAAATTTCGTGACGAGTCTTTCCAGCATAAGTGCCACCAGACGCCTGCTTCTCGAAATCTGCTTTCTGTAATGCTGCCATAAATCCCTCGATATTATGTTCTATTTATAAGGGACTGAGAAACGTGTTAGGGAGTAGCACATAACGCCACTCCCCATAACATATTAACCTACAAGTCGCTCATAGATGTCTTTCCAGTTTTTCATGCAAGGGATAGTCTCGTGGTTCATGTTGAATCCGTGTTCCATCAAGATGCTATCAAGTCCTAACTTAACACCCAACTCAGCATTCTCAACTTTATCTTCAACCCAGAGAAGACCGCTATCACGATAAGGTTCAAGTGCTTCGTCTTTGTCATCACCACAACCAAGAATAGTGAACTTCTCGAATAGTGTTTCTCCAAACAACTTCTGAAGATTCATAATTCGCAACTTCTGTGCATTAGGGTTACTGCTCTGACTAGTGATTGCGTGGAAAACATAACCATGCTCTTCGTGCAACTTCTTCATGTAGTGCATTGCATCACGTAGAGGAGGTAAGAATCCCATTGCGGCACTCTCATTGAACATACGAACCATATGTTTTCCTTGCGCTTTAGTAATGCCATACGCTGTACTTACATCATATACTGGCACACCATCTCTTTGAGTATGACCATGTTCTGTCATAAAAACATCAAACGCATATGCCCAGTTAAGAACTACACCGTCAATGTCTGTTAAAATTACTCTTTCTTCTCTCACTTAAACTTCCTCTACACAAAATATTTGATTATAAATCTTTTTGTTAGTGCGAATCTCCGCAAAGGGGAAACCACTTACTTCTTCTTCGCCAATCTCAACACTAACACGCGCTCTGCCCTGTGTTGTGAGTTCTAACTCCTTAGCAATTCCCATTGCTTTATTTTTTACCACATCAAACAACTCACGAATAGTAATTGCTTCTCGAACAGTCTTGTCGAAGTAAGCATCGTTTTCAACTTGATTTGCAGAAATAACAGTAATTTTATCAATAATCATATTAAACACCAACCTTATTAAATTTAACAGCATCTTTAGGAGCAGGTATCAACCATTGTCCCTTGAAGTAACCACGAATAACTCTATCTGCTTGCTTCAGAACAGCAACAACAGACAAGTCTCTATCATCATAACCAATCATCTGGTCAAGTGCAGTCAATGCTTCTTGACCACTTGTATATTCGAATGTCTTAGTGACACTGCCCTTCTTGTATTGAACACTGAAGTGGCGAAGTGACTCCATCTCTGCTTCATGTCGCAAGTGATCTTCGATGATTTGATTACATCGTTCAAGCGAAACTTTGTTTATACGCTTTTCTAGCGTTTCATCAAGAATAATTCGACGATAATTGGCGGGGATTTCTTTGTAGTCATTATATAACATATTATCTCTCTCTTTGAATATGGTACTATTATAGCATAATGGTAGGATCTGTCTACCTTTATTTCACTTATTTTTAGATCATTTTGTTATAAGAACATTCATTCTTATACTGCCCACAGAGCAAGAATGTTCTTTGATAGTAAGACAAGACCAACACCGTTTACACAAATCAACGCCCTATCTTTCCACATGAACGAGACTGCTAACCATCCGATCAATCCAATGTATGACAAGGCGAGATCGTAATACATCAATCCCTCAATTCCTCGTACTGACATTGCAGAGAGAACCATAATAGAGGCAAACCACTTGACATACCAATCAATAGTATACTTTGGTGTTGCGGACTTGAAGATTCGTTTGGAGTTTTTCAACTCTTCGGGGGTGAACTCTGTCATTATTTAATACTCTTCATTAAGTTTATATGCACTATAGACTGCTGCGATTGAACCAATCACACCAAACACCATAGCAGTACTTAGTGGCATACTGCCAGTCTCGATTGCACCAACAGCACCCATCATCATCAAACTACCCAATACAAGATTCAATTTATTCATTCTTCATCAGACTCCGCAGGATCATGAAACACTTGAAACCTAAGATCCGCTGTAATTCCAATTGACTTTAGATATGTCTGCATATCCTCGGCATCTTCGTCCACTGCAAACACCATCACATCAGGACGACCACCATTATCTTCATCGATCCACGCTACGGTGTAACACGCATCACCATATTCGACTTTGCCGAACATATCTGCATAATCACTCATATTATTTCACCTGTATCATTGTAAGCAGGGGCAATGGCAAGACAACCAATACCGTATTTAGGAACCTTCATGAGTTTAACTGCTAATTGTTTAGCACCCCAAAGATCATTTGCTTCAGTCTTCTTTATCTCAATTCTCTTATTGTTATAAAAGGCAATCCATCCCGCAAAGTTATCATCATTCATATTATGCCACCTTTATCATGTAAGCAGGTTTAGTTGGGTCGAGGATCAGATCAGCATTGGTCACTTCGTACTCTTTGGCAAATCTCATCCATACTTGATCAGTGTTAGGTTCAGTAGCATAGATGAAAGAGAAGATGTTATCAGTCTCTTGTGAGGTGTTAGTCGCATCAACGACAATCATATCAACGTCATCGTTATCATACCAATTCATCTTAGAGGTGAACGCATCTGCAACGCGATTGTAGTAGAACTCATTAGTATCGTCAGTCTTGGCATAGTTGAATATTCTGTCTTTCATAATCATCTTCTCTTTATCACTGAATAGGGTACTATTATCTCATGAAATGACAACATAGTCAACACTTTTGCCATTTATTTGATGAATACTCATCATTCATCTGATGAATCTTACTCAACTCTATCGTGAACTGCAACCGCACCATAGAACGAACCACCAAGTAACTCGTCACAGAGTCTTGAGAACCTTGAGTCAGAACAACCTGCATAGTTCCCACCGAACATGGTCATGTTGTTACCCAACTTTGAAGTCGGAATCAGTCTCAGGATTTTTTTACCGCCGATGGGTTCTGCCATCACTAGTGTTGCGGACGGGTAGTCGTCGCACGGTTCGAATGGTCCTTCTGCATTTACAACACAGAAACCTTTTGCGTAACTTGACTCACCACCTGCGGTGCAGTCGTAATTACCATGCTTATAAATGTTTACGTGAATTCCCATAATATGTCTCTCTGTCTAATGAGGTACTATTATATCATAACTGGAGATGGTGTCAACACTTTTGCCATTTATTTGATGAATACTCAACATTCATGGAACTTATGACGATGGGTATTTCCACCAGACGAATGTCGCGACTAGTGCCATAGTAATACCGGCATAGATTACTGCTTTGATATTAGGTACAGTGAAGTACATAATGAGGAGGGAAGATGACATCATAACGACCATACCAATCTTCGCTTTGACTGGAAATATCCTCTTCTTCTTCCAGTTAGTGAGGAACTCACCGAACCAGGGATGATTGTACAACCACGCTTCCATTCGAGGACTCGACTTTGAAAAACAAAAAACAGCACCCAGTAAGAAGTGACTGAATGGAATACCTGGCGTGATAAATCCGATATATGCTAATACGACACACAACCAACCTAAACCCATCCAGAAGTATTTCAACTATTTCTCCACATAAAAACTTTCTCCACAACCACATTCGCCAGTTACATTGGGGTTGACGAACTGAAAACCTTCGTTCAGTCCCTCGACCAGATACTCAAGTCTTGTTCCAGTTAGAAACGGCACACTCTTAGGATCAATAACTAAAGTCACGTCCTCCACTGTTACTATTATATCATCATTGGATCTAGCATAAGAATATTCCATGCCATATGCGTAACCACTACATCCAGCAGTGTCAACTCTCAGACGAATACCATCACAGTCAGAACGATCCTCTAATCTTTTCTTTAGAACGTCTAGTGCCTGTGAAGTTACAGTTATAATCCTATTAATCCCCAACCATGATTAGCGATAGCATTAAGAATGATTGCTACACAAGTTGCCATGTGAGTCAACCACCATAGTGTACGAATACTAGCAACAGTGTTTGCTTGCTTGTCCGTCTCACCGACCTTCTCCCCTAGACTCTTTGCCCAGATTCTCCACCACTTATTCATTTGTCTGCCAGTCTCTTCATTACGGGTAGTAATACGTCTTCATACTTTGCAATAAATTCTTCTGGTGTCATCATCTTAGCATCTCCTTCCAATCCTTACGAGATTTTTCGTTATCAGGTTCCATCAGTTCAAGTTTAACATCCCCTGCCGTCGATTCACTAACTTCTTGCATTTGTTTCCATATACCGGCAGTATTCATTCTCAGACGTTCCTGAGTCTTGTTGCATATGTATCGACTACCACTATGACCAATAAAGATGAGAGAATCGATAGTCTCTTCAACGTCAACGATACCGCTGTTCAGTCTCCAACTATCACTACCCAGATAACCGCCTGACCAACCAGCAAGTACTTTGTAAAACACTTTTTCTGTTCTACCATATCCAGTGTTGCCACTCTTTACTTGTTGGGTAAACTTAATGACAACCCAATTGTCTGGTGTGTAATCACTCATTTCTTCACCAATGGATTCTCACCCGCTGTAATGTTATACAAATCATAATGTTGATTGACACGAGTCATAATGTCTAACTCATAATGACCTTCGGGGAAATACCGTTTCTCACACCATTCTTCTATACTTTCGCCGTGAATGTCACTGAAGTTCTTGGCATTGAGTTCGCTTTCGTGTACGACACATTCATACTTACCACCACGCCAGTACTCTTCAGCGATTGCCGCACGATACGCACGAACAACATCATCATACACGCCAACAAAATAGGTATGTTTTTCAGCATCACCCCAACGATTCGCAATCACTGTAAAAATCTTCACCACTCAATCTCCATCCAATTTGTGTCTTCAGGCATCAGTTGAATCTGACCTTTGAATTTCTCGTTCTCTTTCAGTTGGTTGTAGATACCTCCAATGGCCATTGTCAAGCGATAACCTCCTTGATGGCACCAATATACAGAACCAGAACTACCGTAGAATCCATACAGATATGCCTGTTTTTCTACACCCGTGATACCACTGTTCATTCGCCAAGCATCACCATCAAGATAACCACCTGACCAACCAGCAAGCACTCTGTAGAAAGGGAATGTGCCTTTGCCTTCTTTGATCTTTAGTACTACCCAGTTGTCTGGCGTATATTCACTCATTTCGACTCCAACCATTTTATTTTATGACCTGATTTTGTTTCGAAGTGATTAATCAAATCATCGTATGATATTAAATCACTAGACTCATAGTCATCAAGAAAATCAGATAATATATTCCAAGATTCAGTCTCCATAACACCTAGACCATACTCAGACTTACCTCCCCAATGTTCTTCTTCATTCAGACCATATATATCAATACGACCACACGAATACGATTTAAGAAAGTGTTTGTACTTCGCCTTTGGTAGTATTTTACCAGAAGTCTCTCTCATCTCAAATGGAACATCTCTATCTTCATACCACTTAGTAGAGATGGGACCCATCCAGTTTGTGCTATAATGTACCATAATATGTTTTATACCATTCGTAGAATTTAGCGACACCTTCTTCGACATCAACTTTAGGTTTATATCCTAGTTTAGCGAGTTTCGTTGTATCAGACCATGTTTCAAGAGCATCAGCAGGATGTGGAGCGCGAAGGTCTTGCAATGATTTCTTGCCCGTACACTTCACAATCTCATTGATGAAGTCTATTAAACCCACTTGCTTGCCATTACCAATATTGAATATCTCACCAGATTCAATCTTATCATTCTCAATCACTATCTCAATGCCGTCAAGTATATCATCAACGTAGGTGAAGTCTCGCTTCATGTTACCATAGTTATACACCGTGATACGTTCACCCGCTAGAATCTTCTTGGTGAAATCGAACAGTGCCATGTCAGGTCTGCCCCACGGTCCATAGACTGTGAAGAATCTCAGACCAACATTATTCAGACCACTAATCTTGAACATACATTCGTTAGCATACTTGCTGTATGAATACGCATTCAACTGGTGCGCTTGAACATTGTCCTCTTTCCAAGGAAGTTCTTTAGTGCTACTGTACACACTAGAGGTTGATGCGTAGATCACTCGGCACTCAGGTAAATAAGTTTGTAGCAATTCGATGATGTTTTGTGTGCCATCAATATTGTTCTTATGATACTGACGCTCTTTACCAAACGAATCACGCACCCCCGCCATAGCACCGAGATGAA
>Ga0208643_1000010_pt1 | contig 121806 bp, 109 predicted proteins | sample VirMetDEL_Nov_12_FD_184516 | JGI IMG/M metagenome (GOLD analysis project Ga0208643, IMG submission 184516) | Aqueous microbial communities from the Delaware River and Bay under freshwater to marine salinity gradient to study organic matter... | ecosystem: Environmental > Aquatic > Marine >...
AGGCACAGATGATCAGCTGAAAGAAAAAATCTTGGGCAACATGTCAAAACGTGCCGCTGAATTGCTGCGTGACGATCTTGAGGCCATGGGCCCAATCCGTATCAGTGAAGTGGAAGTCGCCCAAAAAGAAATCCTGTCTATTGCCCGTCGCTTAAGTGACAGCGGTGAAATTATGTTAGGCGGCGGTGGTGGCGATGAGTTCCTCTAATCCGAGCGACAATAAACCGTCGAATAAAGTCTTGAGCGACGGTGATATTGAGTTTAGTCACTGGGCGCTGCCGGATGTGACTGAAGCCGATGACGATTCTATCTCGAATTTGTTCGGTCATTCGAATCATCAAGCCGCTAAGCCGACAACAGTTGAGAGTGTTTCTCCGCCGACGATGGCCGAGATTGAAGATATTCGTGCCCAAGCCGAAGAAGAAGGGTTTGCTGAGGGTAAACAGCAAGGTTACGAGCAAGGACTAGAAAAAGGTCGCTTAGAAGGCTTAGAGCAAGGCCATACCGAAGGGCTCGCCCAAGGGCATGAGCAAGGATTAGAAACCGGTTTAGCTCAAGCCAAAGTTTTACTTTCGCGGTTTGAAGCCTTATTAACTCAATTTGAAAAGCCATTGCAATTACTCGATGGTGATATTGAGCTCTCCCTACTGAACTTGAGTATGACATTAGCTAAATCTGTCATAGGCCACGAATTAAAAACCCATCCAGAACAAGTGCTTTCGGCATTACGCTTAGGCATAGAGTCGCTACCCATCAAGGAGCAAGCGGTTACTATTCGGCTGCACCCTGATGATGTGATCCTTGTCGAACAACTTTATTCCACCGCCCAACTGACCCGCAGTAAATGGGAACTTGAAGTCGATCCGACGTTAAGTGCAGGCGATTGTATTCTGAGCAGTCACCGCTCATTAGTCGATTTAACGCTTTCATCGCGTATCGATACAGTGTTTGAGTCATTACGCAAGCAACATGCGCATTTGAGTGACAAACAGCATCAACTGCAAGAGACGATTGAAGCTGAAGATAGCGCCAAACAAGTGGCTGTGGCGCTTGAGTCTGAGCGAGATAATCAAACGGCTGATGACCAAACTGTCGATTCAGCGAATCAAGGTGCTGAGGATATGCAATCTGCCTCGAACACAAGTGAGCACTTAGATACCCAATCGGATGCCGGAACAGATGCAAAATCGTCAACACCAATTGCTGAATAGGCTGAATCACCATCAGGACAAAGTGCCGCCATTTCGCGCAGTGGCCAGTGGTCAGCTGGTGCGTGTTGTTGGCTTAACCTTAGAGGCGAGCGGTTGCCGTGCGCCAGTGGGCAGCTTATGTTCCATCGAAACCATGGCGGGCGAGTTAATTGCAGAAGTCGTCGGCTTTGATGGCGAACTCCTGTATTTAATGCCTATCGAAGAATTACGTGGAGTATTACCCGGTGCCCGGGTGGTGCCTTTAGGAGAACAAACTGGACTCAATGTCGGCTTGTCGTTGTTAGGACGCGTGCTCGATGGCAACGGCGTGCCTTTAGATGGTTTAGGTGCGTTGCAGACCGATCAACAAGCGCCAAGACATAGCGCTGCCATTAATCCCTTATCTCGCCGTGCTATTACTGAGCCGCTGGACGTTGGCGTGCGCGCCATTAATGCCATGCTGACTGTGGGTAAAGGCCAACGTATGGGCTTGTTTGCCGGTTCTGGTGTGGGTAAGAGTGTGCTCTTGGGCATGATGACCCGCGGTACCACTGCCGACATTATTGTGGTTGGGCTGGTGGGCGAGCGTGGCCGTGAAGTAAAAGAGTTTATTGAAGAGATTCTTGGGGATAAAGGTCGAGCGCGTTCTGTTGTTGTTGCCGCGCCTGCAGACACCTCGCCGCTGATGCGCCTGCGCGCCTGTGAAACCTCGACTCGTATAGCCGAATATTTCCGCGATTTAGGTTATAACGTCTTGTTATTAATGGATAGTTTAACGCGCTACGCCCAAGCGCAGCGGGAAATTGCTTTGGCTGTGGGTGAGCCGCCTGCCACCAAAGGCTATCCGCCTTCAGTGTTTGCCAAGCTGCCGCGTTTAGTTGAGCGCGCTGGCAACGGTGGCCCAGGTCAAGGTTCAATTACGGCATTTTATACTGTGTTGACGGAAGGGGACGATCAACAGGATCCCATTGCCGATGCTTCGCGGGCGATCCTCGATGGCCACATTGTCTTGTCACGTTCGCTTGCGGATTCGGGGCACTATCCTGCGATTGATATTGAAGCTTCTATTAGCCGAGTCGCGCCTATGGTGATCTCCAATGAACATTTGGAAGCCATGCGCCGCGTGAAACAAACCTATTCCTTGTATCAGCAGAATCGGGATTTGATTTCCATTGGCGCTTATGCCCAAGGCAGCGATCCTCGAATTGACAATGCGATACGACTGCAGCCAGCAATGAATGCTTTTTTACGCCAAACCATGCGTGATGCATTTAGCTTTGCCGATAGTCAAGTCATGCTTGGGCAACTTGCCGCTCAGTGCAAATAATGGCGTCATCGAATTAATCGAGGTCTAGTATGGCTAACGCCGATCCCTTGTTGTTAGTGTTAAAGCTCGCCAATGATGCCGAAGAACAAGCGGCATTACTGTTAAAGTCGGCGCAATTAGAGTGTCAAAAACGGCTGAATCAACTCAGTGCGCTGAATAACTATCGCTTAGAATACATGAAGCAAATGCAATCCCAGCAAGGTCAAGCCATTAGTGCCAGTCACTATCACCAGTTTCATCGCTTTATTCGTCAGATTGATGACGCTATTACTCAGCAAAATCGCGTTGTGGCCGACGGTGAAAAACAAAAAGAATATCGGCAACAGCATTGGTTGGAAAAACAGAAAAAACGTAAGGCAGTGGAATTACTGTTAGCGAGTAAAGAGAAGAAGCGCCAAGTTGTGGAACAAAAACGGGAGCAGAAAATGACCGATGAATTTGCTTCTCAGCAGTTTTATCGCCGTCATCAGCGTTAGTGAAATAGCGCGTTAAATGATCCGTATCTTCACCATTCACTAGCCCGATATGAGTTCAGTTTTCTGCTGCCGCCCTATGGCGCTGAACATTTGTTCGACTTCTTCCTTTGGGTTTTATTCTTTTCAATATTCTGTAGTAAAAAACTGAATTTTTGGCACCTTATTTGCTTTGATTTAGTCCATGACCCTGCAACCGCAGTGTTTAATTGACGTTTTTACCTAGCCATTTTCTCTTCTGCTGGGTGATGTTTGGGAGCACTTATGCAACAAATGACCAATATCCTGTTGAGTAAAACAGGCAACTCTGCGGCCAATTCCGCTAAGATATCTTCCCAAGATTCTAATAATGAAGACTTTTCATCTACACTTGCGTCTGTCTCAGCTAGCTCATTTTCTATTTCCGCGCCTAAAAAGGCTGTCGCGAATACTGACGATAAAGTGCAGATCGCCTCTACTGATAAAGTAAAAGATAAAGACATATCAACGGATGACGCTGACGTTAATCTTATCTTCGCCCAGATCAGCATGGCAAATGACATGAAGAAAACGGCATCAGAGGGAGAGAGTTTGCCGCTAGTATTTTTAAATGCTGAAGATACTACTGACATGACGGGTAAAGATAATACTGATGCGACATCGGCGGTATTAATCGATCCTTCATTAGTATCAGCTATTTCTGCCGATGTTGAGCAGGCATTAGATGCAATGGTTGATGAAGTGGGCTTCTCTGCTGAATTACAAAAATTAGTTTCTACTGCGTCAGATGTGCCAGTGGCTGTATCTGCTGATAATGATGTTAAGTCAGTCCCTTTGACTGATAAGCCACTCGTTCAGATTTTTCCCATAGATCCAATAATTGCAGCGTCAGTGGATTCCGATGCTGTTATTGACCCCAATTTGATCGATGATGCTGCTGAATTACAGATAGAAGACACAGAACTTGTTGCTACCACTCAAATGGGCGTTAGCATAGATGAGCCTTTAGTCGAGAATGAAGTCACACTTAACGCTATGGTTAATCAAGCTGGTTTAACGAATAGCGCAACGACAAAATCGACGATGAGCACTTCGCCAAAGTCATTTGCTAGTGCCGCGAGTACTCCGATATTGGACAGTCTCAATACAGGTAACGTTTCTACCTCGGCAAATACGTTTGAACTTAATACTTTAGGTTCTGCTGTTTCATCTGAATCATCGGTTACTCTGTCTGTAACAGAAAGTGATCTTGATGGAAGTCCTAATCCTGAACTGGCTGCTAACCTATTACTTAAAGATGCAAAATTGACCGTTGCGATGGATATTCCCCGAGATGAAAATTTTATTGATGATGGCAGTACCTTCTCAGATATTAAGTCTACATCATCAATCCATACACTCTCGATGTCACAAGTAAATCGCCAAGAAACAATGCAAGTTCAATTGTCATTACGCCAAGGTGTCGATCAACAAAACCAAATGCAAGAGATGATCCAACGGTTTTCACCTGTAATGAAGCAACAGTTGATCACTATGGTGAGTCAAGGTATTCAACATGCAGAGATTAGGCTCGATCCCCCCGAGCTTGGGCATATGCTGGTAAAAATTCAAGTGCATGGCGAGCAGACCCAAGTACAGTTCCATGTCACTCAGACACAAACGCGTGATCTGGTTGAACAAGCTATGCCAAGATTACGTGAGTTACTGCAAGAACAAGGGATGCAATTAGCGGATAGCCATGTATCTCAAGGTGGCCAAGGTGAACGTCGAGAGGGGAGTTTTGGTGACGGTGGCGGTTCAAGTGGGGCTGATGTGGATGAAATCTCGGCAGAAGAGCTACATTTAGGTTTAAATCAAACCACTAGTGTAAATTCAGGTATAGATTATTACGCTTAAGTAGGTAACCTATAGCAATGATTAAACATAATGACGTTTTGATTAATCAGAATCGTCATTTGTTCCGCCTAAATTAAAGAGAATAGTGATGGCTAAGGAAGAATCGTTAGAACTTGAAAGTACCGAAGAGCCTAAAAGTAAGAAAAAACTGTTTATTTTTGTTGGCGTAGGTGTTCTTATCGCTCTCTTAATCGGTGCTGGTATCTGGTTTTTTATGGGGAGCAATTCTGAGGAAGTTCCTGTCGCTACGGCTGATGGAGTTGTTCAGGCTGAAACCCCTGCCACCGGAGATTTAGCCATAGCATCCTATGTGCCTATGCCACGCCCTTTCCTATTCAATTTACCAGGGCCTGACAGAGCACGTTTAGTTGAGATCAAAGTCCAACTTATGGTGCGTGGTACCGATGATGATGTGCTGACACAAAAACACATTCCGTTGATTGAAGATGCGCTTTTAACGACTTTCAGTGGTGCTGATGTGCAAAAACTCAGTACGCAAGCGGGTAAAGATGAGTTACGCCAGTTAGCACTCTTAAGTGTGCAAAATACTCTGCAGTCGGTCACAGGCCGTAAAGTTGTCGAGAAAGTACTATTTACCGGTTTTGTAATGCAATAACCCTTTAACTTCAGCACCAAAAGAGGCGAAGGCAATATAGTGAGTGATTTATTAAGCCAAGACGAAATTGATGCGCTATTGCACGGGGTTGATGACGTCGATGATGACGAAATTGATGCTGTTGGAGAAGATGCCCGTTCCTACGATTTCTCTTCCCAAGATCGAATAGTTCGTGGGCGTATGCCGACGCTGGAAATTGTGAATGAACGTTTTGCGCGCCATTTGCGTATCAGTATGTTTAATATGATGCGCCGTGCGGCCGAAGTGTCGATCAACGGTGTACAGATGCTCAAGTTTGGAGAGTATGTACATACGCTATTCGTTCCTACTAGTTTGAATATGGTACGTTTTAGTCCGCTCAAAGGTACAGCATTGATCACCATGGAAGCCAGATTAGTGTTCATCCTAGTGGATAACTTTTTTGGGGGAGATGGCCGTTTCCATGCCAAGATCGAAGGGCGGGAATTTACGCCTACTGAGAGACGTATCGTACAGCTATTGCTTAAAATAATTTTTGAAGATTATAAAGATGCGTGGGCACCTGTGATGGATGTGGAGTTCGATTATTTGGACTCAGAAGTCAATCCGGCCATGGCCAACATTGTCAGTCCTACTGAAGTTGTCGTGATTAATTCATTCCATATTGAAGTTGATGGTGGTGGCGGTGATTTCCATATCACTATGCCGTATTCCATGATTGAGCCGATTCGCGAGTTGCTCGATGCGGGTGTTCAAAGTGATAAGCAAGATACTGACATGCGTTGGTCGCAGGCATTGCATGATGAAATCATGGATGTGAAGGTCGGGTTCGATGCCAACATTGTGGAACATGAACTAACGCTCAAAGATGTGATGAATTTTAAAGCGGGCGATATTATTCCGATTGAGCTGCCGGAATATATTATGATGAAAATCGAGGATTTACCGACATATCGTTGTAAAATGGGCCGTTCTAGAGATAACCTAGCGCTTAAAATACATGAAAAAATCCCTCGGCCAGAGACAGTTAAATCCGAGCTACAATTAGTGACGCGCAAGGGTAAATCTCGCGATATATCAGAATTATAAGGTGAAGTAAGATGAGCACAGACGATACGGATGATTGGGCTGCAGCAATGGCAGAACAAGCCTTAGAGGAAGCTAACGCGATTGAACTCGATGAATTAGTTGATGATTCAAGACCTATCACTAAGGCAGAAGCGGCAAAATTAGATACTATTTTAGATATCCCAGTCACTATCTCTATGGAAGTGGGCCGTAGCTACATTAGTATTCGTAACCTGTTGCAGTTAAACCAAGGTTCTGTGGTTGAGCTAGACAGAGTTGCAGGTGAACCCTTAGATGTGATGGTTAACGGTACGCTGATTGCGCATGGTGAGGTTGTGGTAGTAAACGATAAATTCGGTATTCGTTTAACCGATGTGATCAGTCAAACCGAGCGAATTAAAAAGCTTAAATAATTGTCTCATCAACGAAAGTTGGAACCAGAATGACTATTTCGGTAATACTCAGTTTAGCTGCAGTATCTCAAGCAAAAACTGAGAGTCTTGTAGGCGATAGTGCTCAAGGCGTAACAGCAGTGACATCTTCGGCCGCAAAAATGGCTGAACCTTCTCAAGTCGCAACCCTAGCGAGTATGTTAGGTGGCTTAATTCTGGTTTTACTCTTAATTTTTGCGTTAGCTTATTTATTAAGACGGTTCAATTTAGTTCCCACGACCAACGGTGTTTTAAAAACCATATCCGTGACTTCGCTCGGTCAGAAAGAGCGTTTAGTCTTAGTGCAGGTGGGGGAGCAGCAATATTTACTTGGCGTTAGCTCGCAGCAGGTGAGTTTGATTGATAAGTTAGTTGAACCTATTCATATAGAGTCTGATTCCTTTGCGAGTCGGCTACGTCAGGCGAAATCAAAACAATGATAACACGTATCCTCGCGTTAGTTGGGTTCGTTATTCTGTTATGCATGCCGTCGGCATGGGCCGCTGATGGTGTTTTGCCTGCAGTGACTGTAACAACAGGACCAGACGGCTCCACAGAATACTCAGTCACAATGCAGATTTTACTGCTGATGACATCGTTGAGTTTTTTACCTGCGATGCTCATCATGTTGACCTCTTTCACGCGGATCATCATTGTTCTGTCTATATTACGTCAAGCTATTGGCTTACAACAAACACCTTCCAATCAAGTATTAATTGGCATGAGTTTATTCATGACCTTTTTTATTATGGCGCCGGTATTTGACCGGATTTATGACGAAGGGGTTAAGCCTTACATCGAGGAGCAGTTAACCCTGCAGCAAGCGTTCGAAAAAGGTAAAGAACCAATAAGAAGCTTTATGTTAGGGCAAGTTAGGACCACAGACTTAAAAACCTTTATTGAGATTTCAGGCTACAAAAACATTAAGTCGCCTGAAGAAGCCCCGATGAGTGTGCTGATCCCCGCCTTTATTACCAGCGAGCTGAAAACAGCTTTTCAAATTGGCTTTATGTTGTTCGTGCCGTTTTTAGTGTTAGATCTAGTGGTGGCCAGTATCTTAATGGCCATGGGTATGATGATGTTATCTCCTATGATAGTGTCGCTACCTTTTAAGATCATGTTGTTTGTGCTCGTCGATGGTTGGAGCTTAGTTCTAGGGACATTAGCGAATAGTTTCGGGTAGCCAAGGGAGAGTACGCACATGAGTCCAGAGGCGCTGATTGATATTTTTCGTGAAGCTCTATCCGTAATTGTTATTATGGTGTCAGCTATTGTATTACCAGGGCTGGGTATTGGTTTGATTGTCGCCGTGTTTCAAGCCGCGACTTCGATTAACGAGCAAACCTTAAGTTTTCTTCCGCGTTTAATCATAACGCTGCTTGCGCTAATGTTTATGGGGCATTGGTTGGTTGAAACTTTGATGGACTTTTTTGTCGAGATGGTTAATCGCATTCCGCAAGTAATAGGCTAACCCAATGGAGCTGCTGCTCGATACGTTAGTGCAGACCATTGCCGCTTATATGTGGCCTCTGTTTCGGGTCGCGAGTATGCTAATGGTTATGGTGGTGTTTGGGGCCGCAACCACTCCAACTCGTGTGCGTCTATTATTGGCCATGGCGATTACCTTTGCGATCGCGCCAGTCCTTCCTCCGGTTCAAAATACCGATCTATTTTCACTCAGTGCAGTATTTATTACTGCGCAGCAAATCATTATTGGTGTTGCCATGGGGTTTGTGACTCAAATGGTGATGCAAGTTTTTGTATTAACCGGCCAGATTATTGGTATGCAAACCAGTCTCGGGTTTGCCTCTATGGTTGATCCAGGTTCGGGTCAGCAAACACCCGTTATTGGTAACTTTTTTCTATTATTGGCGACATTAATCTTCTTAGCTGTCGATGGACATCTATTAATGATCCGTATGTTGGTGGCGAGTTTTGAGACCCTACCCATTTCTAATCAAGGATTAACTCTTACTAGCTACCGCGCTTTAGCTGATTGGGGCTCGTATATGTTTGGTGCGGCATTAACTATGTCAATATCCGCGATTATTGCCTTGTTATTAGTGAACTTGTCCTTCGGTGTGATGACTCGCGCCGCGCCGCAATTAAACATTTTCTCTATTGGTTTTCCGATCACTATGATTGGCGGGTTATTTATTCTTTGGTTAACCTTAACGCCTGTTATGGCCCATTTCGATGAAGTGTGGGCTGCGGCTCAAGTGCTGCTTTGCGATATGTTAGCGCTTCAATGTAACGCCGATGGTTTGATATGACGGTATTAGGAGCTGCCCATGGCTGAAGAATCAAGCGGTGAACGCAGTGAGGAACCCACAGGGAGGCGTCTTGAACAGGCGCGGGAAAAAGGACAAATTGCGCGTTCGAAAGAACTCGGTACAGCAGCGGTATTAATTTCTGCTGCGTGTGGTTTTTATATGCTAGGTCCAAGTCTAGCCAAGAGTTTAACTCGGGTGTTTGAGACTGTTTTCACCATGGACAGGGCGCAAGTTTTTGATACTGAAGAAATGTTTAATGTTTGGGGTGTTGTCGCGGGTGAAATCGTCTGGCCCATGGCAAAAATAATGCTGTTAATTGTGGTTGTTGCTTTTATTGGCAACGTGGCTTTAGGTGGAATGAATTTCTCGACCCAAGCTATGATGCCTAAGGCCAGTAAAATGAGCCCTGCAGCAGGTTTGAAGCGTATGTTCGGAGTGCAGGCGCTAGTTGAGCTGACGAAGGGGATTGCCAAGTTTTCTGTGGTGGCATTTTCTGCATATTTATTACTGAGCTTTTATTTCAATGAAATTCTGTTGTTGTCTAGTGATCATCTTCCTGGCAATGTTTACCACGCATTAGATTTGCTCGTGTGGATGTTTATTTTGTTATGTTCCTCTATTTTGTTGATTGTCGTCATCGATGTTCCATTTCAACTTTGGAATCACAATAAGCAACTCAAGATGACCAAACAAGAAGTAAAGGATGAGTATAAAGATACTGAAGGGAAGCCTGAAGTTAAAGGACGGGTACGGCAGATGCAACGCGAGTTGGCTCAGCGTCGAATGATGGCTGAAGTACCCAATGCCGATGTCATCGTCGTTAACCCTGAGCATTTTGCGGTAGCGATTAAATATGACGTGCAGCGTTCAGTCGCGCCTTTTGTTGTTGCCAAAGGTGTTGATGATGTCGCATTTAAAATTCGTGAGATTGCCCGCGCTCATAATGTGACAATCGTCTCTGCTCCGCCATTAGCAAGAGCTATATACCATACAACTAAGTTGGATCAACAAATCCCTGAAGGACTGTTTACTGCTGTGGCGCAGATTTTGGCCTATGTGTTCCAGTTGCGCCAATACCAAAAAGGTCGAGGTCGAAAGCCTATTCCTATCCCTCTTAATCAACCCATTCCTGATGAGTTAAAATATTAAGGTCTAAGCGAAAAATTCTTTTAAGTCGTGATATTATTGTGCGCCAATAAGCTATTGGCCTACTTTTTGCTTTTATGCTGCCATACGTCAAAGTTTAGGTAATTATTAATGGATGTTAGAGCGACCTTAGGTCAGGTAAAACAAATGCGCTTGAGTACGTTTAAAGGTATAGGCACTCCTATACTCGTACTCGCAGCATTGGCCATGATAGTTTTACCTATCCCTCCATTCTTACTAGACATACTTTTTTCATTCAACATAGCCTTAGCGCTCATCGTATTATTAGTCGCTATTTATACCGATAGACCGTTGGATTTTGCCGCTTTCCCGAGCGTCTTGTTAGTGGCGACTCTACTTCGCCTTGCTCTGAACGTCGCTTCAACTCGTGTGGTTTTACTCGAGGGCCATAATGGTGGCGATGCGGCAGGTAAGGTGATTGAAGCCTTCGGTTCCGTGGTGATTGGCGGTAACTATGCCGTTGGTTTAGTTGTATTCATCATTTTGATTATCATCAACTTTGCGGTAGTGACTAAAGGTGCCGGTCGTATCGCTGAAGTGAGCGCCCGCTTTACCTTAGATGCTATGCCTGGCAAGCAAATGGCAATTGATGCCGATTTAAATGCCGGGACTTTGAATCAAGATCAAGCAAGATTACGTCGAGCAGAAGTGACACGTGAAGCTGATTTTTATGGTGCGATGGACGGTGCTTCAAAGTTCGTAAAAGGTGATGCAATTGCGGGTATCATGATTTTAGTGATTAACATCTTAGGTGGTTTCATCATAGGTATTGTTCAACATGGCTTAAGTTTCTCTGAAGCGGTTGAAATTTATACCTTGCTGACTATCGGTGATGGTCTGGTGGCGCAGATCCCTGGGTTATTATTGTCAATCGCAGCAGCATTGATGGTGACCCGTCAAAATGAATCCGGTGATATGGGCCAAATGATGATGAGTCAGATGTTTGACAGTCATAAGTCATTGGGTATCGCTGCCGGAGTCCTATTTGTCATGGGAATCGTTCCTGGCATGCCGCATATGGCGTTCTTAAGTTTTGCTTTTATGACGGCAGGTGCCGCCTATTTTGTCTATAAACGTAATGAATCAAAACGCATTAAAGCCCTAGAGCAAGTTAAGTCTGGCCCTGTAGAGAGGCAAGATAAAGAGCCTAAAGAGTTGGGCTGGGATGATGTGCATCATGTTGATACTATTGGGCTTGAGGTGGGATATCGTCTAATTCCGCTGGTTGATAAAGGTCAAGGTGGCGAGTTATTAAGCCGTATCAAAGGCGTACGTAAAAAGTTATCCCAAGAACTGGGCTTCTTAGTGCCAGCAGTGCATATTCGCGATAATTTAGATTTGTCGCCCAATGCCTATCGCATTTCATTAATGGGCGTAGTTGTTGGTGAGGCGGATATTCGTCACGACTGCGAATTGGCGATCAACCCTGGCCAAGTCTATGGCAAGCTCGATGGTATTGAAACGCGTGACCCAGCTTTTGGTCTAGAGGCGGTATGGATTGCTCCTGAATTACGTGAACACGCGCAAACATTAGGGTATACGGTTGTTGATGCCGCTACGGTTGTGGCAACCCATATTAGCCAATTGCTGACCAATAATGCTGCTAAGTTGTTAGGTTACGAAGAAGTGCAACAACTGATGGATATGCTTGCGAAACACTCGCCTAAACTGGTGGATGGCTTTATTCCTGATGTCATGCCACTCGGACATGTCGTAAAAGTGATGCAGAACCTGTTAAATGAAGGGGTTTCAGTCAGAGACTTGCGTACAATAGTGCAAACTTTGTTAGAATATGGCACTAAGAGTAATGACACTGAAGTTTTGACCGCTGCAGTACGTATCGCATTGAAACGTATGATAGTCCAAGAGATCTCTGGTCCAGAGTTAGAAATCCCCGTCATTACATTGGCGCCAGAGTTGGAACAGATGTTGCATCAATCAATGCAAGCAACCGGTGGTGATGGTCCAAATATTGAACCCGGTCTTGCAGAACGCATGCAGCAGTCCCTTGCCGATGCGGCTCAGAAGCAAGAAATGGTCGGACAACCCGCCATATTGTTGACGTCAGGTATGTTACGCGCGACGCTGTCACGCTTTGTTAAACATACTATTCCTAATCTCAGAGTCATTTCGTATCAAGAAATACCTGATGAGAAGCAAATACGTATCGTATCTGCAGTCGGCCAGTAGAGGACGCATAAGTGAAGATTAAACGATTTTTTGCCAAAGACATGCGCGCCGCACTGGCCCAAGTGAAAGAAACACTCGGCTCAGATGCCGTCATTATGTCAAATAAGAAAGTGAATGGTGGCATCGAAATTGTCGCTGCCGTTGACTATGATGAGCCTAAAGCAAAAACCGCAGCTACTGCGCCAGCGCCAACCTTTATGGACGTGAGTGACGACCTCGTATCCCTAGGGGCTAAGCAGCCTATACGAGTTGAAACCCGTGCAAAGCCTGCGGCACCTGCTGACTCATTACAAGCCTTGTTAGAGAAGCAGCAAAGTCGTTTGAATCAACAGATGTCGCATCAGCAAGTTGATGCAGATTTACCTGCATGGGCTAAGGGCTTACAAGCGCCGGCTGCTGCCAAAGTAGAGCGTCGCGAAGCGCCTGCTGCTTTTGATAAGAAGCCACAAACATCACAGAAACAAAATGCCGATATTGAGGCAATGCGTGATGAGCTAGCTTCATTGCGTAATTTGTTAACACATCAAGTGTCCTCTTTGATGACAGAACATAAAAAACGTATCGACCCTGTCGGAGCTATGCTCGAAGCCAAGTTACTTGAGGCAGAATTTTCCCCTGCGGTTGCCAATAAATTAGCGGCGCTGAGCCAACATTATACGCCTGCAGAATTAGTCAGAGCTTTACCTCAAAGTCTCGCTAACTTGCTTGATAATCAAGGTGACGACATTGTTAAGCAGGGCGGTGTGGTGGCCTTAGTTGGCCCAACTGGTGTCGGCAAAACCACGTCATTAGCTAAACTTGCGGCCCGTTTTGCCGCTCATCATGGTGCAGAGCATATAGCTTTGATAACGACAGACCATTATCGCATCGGAGCCTATGAGCAATTAGCAACCTATGGCAAAATAATGGGCTGCCCTGTAAAGCAAGCTCATGATCTGAATGAATTAGAGCAAATTCTTTATCAGTTTAGAAATCGCAAGCTAGTATTGATAGATACGGCTGGCATGGGACAGCGAGATATGCGTCTTTACCAGCAACTTGATAATTTAACTGCAAATAGCAGGATACCTATCCGCAGTTATCTGGTACTGTCTGCGACAGGGCAGCGCCGTGTATTGCAAGATGCAGTCAATCATTTTAAACGCATTCCCCTATCTGGTGTCGTTCTTACAAAACTCGATGAATCTGTGTCGTTAGCAGGGGCATTAAGTGTGTTGATCCAAAACGGATTACCATTAAGTTATGTTACTGATGGGCAAAGAGTTCCTGAAGATATGAAAGTTGCGGATACCTTAGATTTAGCCCAACAGGCACTCGCAGCGTTAGATAGTACAGAACAACAATCATTACAAGACACAGCGTGGTCAGATAATATGGCCTGTGCATTTGAGTAGATTTATGACCCTGGATCAAGCAAGTGGTTTACGTATGATGAATCAACCCTATAACGAAAAAGTGAAAGTAATCGCGGTCACAGGTGGTAAAGGTGGCGTTGGCAAAACCAGCGTTTCCATTAATACAGCTGTGGCATTAGCCGAAAAAGGCAAGCGTGTCTTGGTACTTGATGCTGACCTTGGCTTAGCAAACGTCGATGTCATGCTGGGTATTCGTGCCGAGCGTAACCTCTCCCATGTTCTCTCTGGTGATGCAGAGCTTGACGATATTATCGTTCGCGGCCCTAAGGGAATTGGCATAGTGCCAGCCACTTCAGGGACGCAAGGGATGGTGGAATTAAGCCCAGCGCAGCATGCAGGGTTAATTCGCGCTTTCAGTGAGATGCGGACTCAGTTTGATATTCTAGTCGTAGATACTGCTGCTGGGATTTCAGATATGGTGCTCAGTTTCTCACGTGCATCGCAGGATGTGCTGGTCGTTGTTTGTGATGAACCCACATCGATAACTGATGCCTACGCCCTGATAAAAATCCTCAGCCGTGAGCATGGCGTGTTCCGTTTTAAAATAGTTGCCAATATGGTGCGTAGTTTACGCGAAGGTATGGAATTATTTGCTAAACTCAGTAAAGTGACCGACAGATTTTTAGATGTCGCCCTTGAATTAGTTGCAACTATTCCATTTGACGAAAACTTACGTAAATCAGTTCGTAAGCAAAAACTGGTAGTTGAAGCTTATCCTAAATCACCAGCGGCGATTGCGTATCAAGGATTGGCAAATAAAATTCTGAGCTGGCCTGTACCGCAGCAACCTGGTGGGCATTTGGAGTTTTTCGTTGAGCGTTTAGTGCAACGACCAGATTTTCAAGAGGAAAAAACGAGTGAATAAAGCCGCTGCGTATACTTGTTTAGACAATAAATCGTCGATCGTTGAACAGTATGCTCCGTTGGTGAAAAGAATTGCGCATCATTTACTCGCCAGACTACCTGCCTCAGTGCAGCTAGATGATTTACTCCAAGCTGGGATGATGGGTTTATTAGAAGCATCATCCAAGTTTGATGGTGGCAAGGGTGCGAAATTTGAAACCTTCGCCGGCATACGTATACGAGGGGCGATGTTAGATGAAATTCGCCGTGGTGATTGGGTGCCTCGTTCCGTTCATCGTAATAACCGCAAGGTTGCACATGCTATTGATGAGTTAGAGCAAGAACTGGGCCGTGATGCACGCGACACAGAAATTGCAGAAAAACTTGATATGACGCTCGATGAGTACCATCATATTCTTAACGATGTTTCTGTCGGAAAAATCATAGGGATAGAAGACTTAGGCGTATCTCAGGATATACTTACAGTGAGTGATCGGTCCGATGATGACTCATTTGAAGCATTAGCTGAGAACCAATTTCATTCTGCGCTGGTTGAGGCAATTAAATTATTGCCTGAAAGAGATGCATTAGTGTTATCCCTGTACTACGATGAAGCATTGAATTTAAAAGAGATTGGCGCCATTCTTGAGGTCAGTGAATCGCGTGTTAGCCAGATATTAAGTCAGGCAATGTTGCGATTGAAAGCTAAACTCAAGCACTGGACATAAGTATAATTATTAATCGAGCACAGAATGTCAGCTCACCGGAGGAAACCTTGGACAAGAATATGAAGATTCTCATTGTTGACGATTTTTCGACAATGAGGCGTATCATCAAGAACTTGTTGCGAGACTTGGGGTTTAATAATACCCAAGAAGCAGACGATGGCTCAACAGCCCTGCCGATGTTGCAAAAGGGGGATTTTGATTTTGTTGTTACAGATTGGAATATGCCCGGTATGCAAGGCATCGATCTGTTAAAAGCAATTCGCGCAGATGATTCGCTAAAGCATTTACCCGTATTAATGGTGACAGCAGAAGCAAAACGTGAACAGATTATCGCTGCCGCTCAAGCGGGAGTGAATGGATATGTGGTTAAGCCTTTTACCGCAGCAACGCTAAAAGAGAAGCTAGATAAAATATTCGAACGACTCGCTTGAGCAAGGATGAGCTATGAAGTCACAAACATCAGGGCTCATCACGCTCGAACAAGCTCAGCACTTGGTTGAATTATTAAGTGTCGGTGAGCAACGTCAGGCAGATGATTTATTTCGGGAGTTTGCAGGTCCACTGCAACGAGAATTATTTGAAGAGGTAGGGAAATTAACTCGGCAACTTCATAGCGCTTTAATGGATTTTCAAGTTGATAATCGTCTAGCTGAATTAGCCAATACAGAAATTCCCGATGCCAAACAACGTTTAAATTACGTTATTGACATGACTGAACAAGCGGCAAATAAAACCATGGATGCAGTGGAGGAATGTTTACCTTTGGCCAATGCCGTAACGGTTAATATTCAAAAAGTCATGCCATCTTGGGACAAATTAATGCGCCGGGAAATAGAACTCAGTGAGTTTAAGGTTCTTTGTCACGATGTCCAAGATCTTATGTCCCGTAGTTCAAATGACTCGACTCGACTGCGTGAATTGTTGAATCAAATATTGATGGCGCAAGATTTTCAAGACTTAACAGGACAAATAATACGTCGTGTTATTGATCTGGTTATGGAAGTTGAAAGTAATCTGGTTTCTATGCTGACGGTATTTGGTGAGCAACCTATGATTGAAACTCAGATTGCTCAGAAAAATAATATTGAAGCGGAAGGGCCGATAATGAATGCCGAGCTTCGTCAAGATGTAGTAACGGGTCAAGACGAAGTGGATGATCTTCTATCGAGTCTGGGTTTCTAACTGGGAGTCAATTTGATGGCCTTTGATGTAGATGAAGAGATACTCCAGGACTTTTTAATCGAAGCCGGTGAAATTTTAGAGCTTCTGCAAGAGCAACTCGTTGCGCTTGAAAATAATCCTGATGACACTAACTTGCTAAACGCCATTTTTAGAGGGTTCCACACCGTTAAAGGTGGTGCAGGCTTTCTTAGCTTAACTCCCATGGTCGATGTGTGTCATGAGGCTGAAAATACCTTCGATCTATTACGGACAGGCAAACGTAGCGTCAATGCAGAGCTGATGGATATTATTTTGCAGGCTGTTGATGCAATTAATACCATGTTTGCTCAAACGCAGCAGGGCGAGCAGCAAGATCCTGCCGATTCGGGTTTGTTGGCTAGGCTTAAAATGCTGAGTTCAGGTGCGCCATTGCCATCTGAAGTTGCGTCTGCAGAGGTGGTCGAAATTGTCGAACCTGAGCCTGTCGTTGAAACCATTGTTGAAACTCCCGTCCCACAAGACATCTCTATAGAGATAAGTCATAGCTCATCTTCAAGTATTGATGATATCAACGACGCTGAATTTGAAGCTTTATTAGATGCGCTTCATGGCTCAGGAAAAGGTCCTGCGGCGGCTACCGCCGTGGTCTCTGAACCTGTTGTCGCTAAGCCTGAGGCACAGGTTAAAGCGTCTCCTGCATCGGGCGATGATATCACTGATGACGAGTTTGAAGCATTGCTTGATGAACTTCATGGTTCAGGCAAGTTTAAAGCTGAGGCAGAAGTGCCGGCTAAACCAAAGGTTGTCGCCGCACCTGCGCCTCAACCTATAGTCGATGCCGATGAAATTACTGATGATGAGTTTGAAAGATTACTTGATGAACTCCATGGTAAAGGTGGAGCACCTGCGAAAGCTGACGTAAAAGCGTCGCCAGTGACGCCAGCTGTGACAGCTGCACCTAAAGCCGCAGTGACTTCTGAACCTGCGAAAGTTGTAGCGCCAGCCCCCGTTGTTGCCGCAAAACCGAAAGTAGACATCGCGGTTGTAGAGAAAGCGCCTGCTAAAGCAAGTTCAGCAAATGTGCCTCAAGGTGAAACCACAGTTCGTGTTGATACTGCACGACTCGACCAAATCATGAATATGGTCGGTGAGTTAGTGTTAGTGCGTAATCGATTAGTGAGCTTAGGCATCAGTCGTGATGATGAGGAAATGTCTAAAGCCCTTGCGAATTTAGATCTCGTGACAGCCGATTTACAGGGCGCTGTGATGAAAACCCGTATGCAACCGATCAAAAAAGTGTTTGGTCGTTTCCCTCGGGTAGTCCGTGATCTTGCGCGTACACTCAATAAAGAAATTGATTTGATTATGGTCGGTGAAGAAACTGACCTAGATAAAAACTTAGTTGAAGCGCTTGCCGATCCACTCGTCCACTTAGTGCGTAACTCGGTAGATCACGGTATTGAAATGCCAAATGAGCGTGAAGCCAGTGGCAAGCCGAGAACGGGTACAATTACCTTATCTGCAAGTCAGGAAGGTGACCATATACTGCTGAAAATCGAAGACGATGGCGCAGGTATGGACCCTGAAAAACTGAAAAAAATCGCGATAACACGTGGTGTACTTGATGAAGATTCAGCTTCGCGGATGACTGACAGCGAAGCTTATAATTTAATTTTTGCGCCAGGTTTTTCAACTAAGGTCGAAATTTCAGATATTTCTGGTCGTGGCGTTGGGATGGACGTGGTAAAAACCCGTATCACCCAACTTAACGGCACAGTGCATATTGATTCTATGAAAGGTAAGGGCACGATACTTGAGATTAAAGTACCGTTAACGTTAGCAATTATGCCAACCTTAATGGTCGATGTCGCTAAACAAGTGTTTGCATTACCTTTGTCTAGTGTGAATGAGATATTCCATCTCGATCTCACAAAGACCAATATTGTCGATGGACAACTCACTGTCATAGTGCGTAACAAGGCAGTACCTCTGTTTTATTTGGAGCACTGGCTACATAGAAATAAAACGACCTTTAGACATGGCGATAAAAAGCATGGTCATGTAGTGATCGTGCAATTAGGTATGATGCAAATTGGTTTTGTTGTGGATGCCTTAATAGGTCAAGAAGAGGTAGTGATTAAACCCCTTGGCGCTATGTTACATGGCACTCCTGGGATGGCTGGCGCGACGATTACATCGGATGGTGGTATCGCACTGATTTTAGATGTCCCTGGATTGTTAAAGCATTATGCGAAAAGTAAGAATTAGTTTCCAAGCTAAGGAATGGAATGGCCATTAAAGTATTAGTCGTTGATGACTCAAGTTTTTTCAGACGACGTGTTAGTGAAATAGTCAATCAAGATCCTGAACTGGAAGTTATCGCGACGGCCTCAAATGGGGCCGAAGCGGTGAAGATGGCTGCTGAGCTTAATCCTCAAGTTATCACTATGGATATTGAGATGCCCGTGATGGATGGTATTACTGCCGTCCGTGAAATCATGGCTAAATGTCCGACGCCGATCTTGATGTTTTCTTCTTTAACCCATGATGGCGCTAAAGCTACGCTAGACGCTTTAGATGCTGGTGCGTTAGATTTTCTACCTAAACGTTTTGAAGACATTGCTACCAATAAAGATGATGCTATTTTATTGTTGCAGCAAAGGGTGAAGGCATTGGGACGCCGCAGAATGTTTCGTCCTATTGCACGTCCTGTCGTCACTTCAACACCTAGTGTGCGCCCAACAAGTAGCGTTTTAGGGACAACGAGTATAGCGTCGCATACTCAAGTCACGGCACCTGTGAGGACCTCAACAGCAGCGTCGATTCGTGCAAGCGGTAAGCAGTATAAAATACTGCTGATCGGCACATCTACTGGTGGTCCAGTTGCCTTGCAAAAAATTCTTACCCAATTCCCGGCAAACTATCCGCATCCGATTTTATTAATCCAGCATATGCCAGCAGCTTTTACGCCAGCATTTGCAAGTCGTTTGAATGGTTTATGTAAGATTGAAGTAAAAGAAGCCGCGAATGGCGATCTTCTTAGACCTGGCTGTGCGTATTTAGCGCCAGGTGGAATGCAAATGATGGTTGAACGTACTGGCGCAAGTGGCCGATTAAAGGTCATTGCTGGCAGTGCAGACATGAACTATAAGCCTTGCGTTGATATCACCTTTGCTTCTGCATCCAAAGCCTTTAGCGGTGACGTCCTTGCCGTTGTGCTAACTGGTATGGGCGCGGATGGCAGAGAAGGTGCCCGCATGTTGAAAGCAGTCGGTGCGACCATTTGGGCGCAGGATGAAGCCAGTTGTGTGGTTTATGGTATGCCGCAGGCTGTCGCTAGTGCTGGTATTGCCACTCAGTCGATTGCGTTAGACAACATGGCTGAATGCATTTTAAAAGAGTCTGTTCGTGTCTAAGAGTCTGCATCCGATGAGCACGAATAGTGTGCTCATCATTTTGCTGATGGCGATTGCTATTTTGTGTCTTGGCGCCTTGAGTCTCGATTATCGGCATAAAAATAGTTTGTTGCGAGAAGAGATAAAACGTTTGGAATCGACTCAGGTACTGTTAATGGTCCCTGACGAACAAGCTGAAGCAATTGCTGCTTGGTTAGCGTCTCATCCTGATCAAACTAAAGCAATGTTGCAATTGGCTACTCCAGGTGAACAAAAGGCTGTGACAATTGGTCCTGAATCTACCCAGATTAGTGTTCCGCCTTTGCTGAATAAGCAGAATTCTGGGGTGGATACGACGAAGGATAACGCTAATCAGCAACCTTTAGTTCCTACGCTGCTCCAGACGCCAAAAAAGGATGTCGAGACTGCGACTTCGCCTATTGAACCTAATCAGTCAATTGAACCGAAAAATGCACAGATGCTGCCAGTGGTGATTTCTGAAAATGCCGATGGAGTTAAAGTGATTAGTTTACCCAATGGTGGTATCCGAGTTACGACGAGAGAAGAGCAATAACCTTTGGAATGCGTGTTAAATATTCTCATTTATTAGCATTGAATCAATTTATGTGGGGGTCACTTCTTGAAAGTCTGGACCATAGCGAATCAAAAAGGTGGTGTAGGTAAAACCACGACGGTTGCGAGTTTAGCGGGAACCTTAGCTAAGCGTGGCAAGCGTGTACTTATGATTGACACCGATCCACACGCTTCGCTAGGTTATTATTTAGGCATTGATTCTGAAGAGGTTCCTGGCTCTTTATTTGATGTGTTTCTGGCCCATAAAAGCCTCTCTAAAGAACTCGTTTTATCCCATGTAGTACCAACCTTAGTCGATGGTCTCGACTTGTTGCCGGCCACTATGGCATTGGCAACATTAGACAGAGCCTTAGGTCATCAAGAGGGGATGGGGTTAGTTTTACGTAATTTATTAGCGCTAGTTGCTGATGAATATGATGTGGCTATCGTTGATTGTCCACCCGTACTTGGTGTTTTAATGGTCAATGCCCTTGCGGCAAGTCAGCATATTATTATTCCCGTGCAGACTGAGTTTCTTGCCATTAAAGGGCTAGAGCGGATGATAAAAACGATGGAGTTGATGGGGCGATCTAAAAAGACGCGTTACAGCTATACTGTCGTGCCAACCATGTACGATAAACGTACTAAGGCATCACCCGCTGCTTTGCAAGTGCTTGGCACAGAATACACTGAAACCCTATGGAAGGACGTGATTCCAGTCGATACTAAGTTTAGAGATGCCAGTTTGGCACATTTACCCGCATCGCATTATGCGAGTGGATGTCGTGGTGTAAAAGCCTATGAAAGATTATTAGATTTTTTATTAGTTGGGGAGTTTGGCCATGTCAAAATCGGTTGATGAAACTGTTTTTGATTTTTTCGCATTATTGCTGCAGGAAGACGATGCTCCAAGTCAGGCGGTTTCTCCTCAAAGCATAGTAAAAGCTGACTCAAATCAAAATGTTGCCACTAATCAAACGGAGGCAGCATTACTTGATGCAGCCATCTTGGCTGAAAATGGTCGTACGGCTGTATCACAAGCTCATGAGAGGGCGATAGCGTCAACGGTACAGTTACAACCAAAAGCCACGCCAAGACAACATGAGTTTGTTGCACCTGTAAGTAAGATTGCTTCTCAAGTGGATAAGCAAGCGCTAGAAAAATTGCTGGCGCCTGTACTTAAGGCTAAAACAGTAGAACCGACACCATCTTTTGTCGAAGTTACGCCTGCTGTTGATGTTCAACCTGTGGTGGAAGTACCACAAGCACAGCCTGTTGTTGAAGAGCCAGTTAATGATGAAATAATTGCTGAAGAAGTCGTTGAGCCAGTGGTTGTGCCAGAAACACAAGTCGGTATTACGCCTCCTAGTGTGACAAAAGATTTGCAAGAAGTGCTCGATGATGAGTTTCAGGTACTATTCTTTAAAGTAGCAGGGCTGACATTGGCTGTGCCTTTGGTCAGTTTAGGCGGAATAGTTAAAATTGAGCGGATAAACCATATCTTTGGCAGACCCGCATGGTTTCTCGGTGTACAAACGCATAGGGAAGAGCAATTAAATATTGTCGACACTTGTGCGTGGGTTATGCCAGAAAAATATTCAGATAAACTGGCGCAATCGGTAAATTATCAATATCTTGTACTACTAGAAGGCAGTAACTGGGGATTAACTTGTGAGTCCTTGGTCAATGCGGTAAAAATTAATAAATCGCAAGTCAACTGGCGTAGTCAAGCGGGTAAGCGCCCTTGGTTAGCGGGTGTAGTGAAAGAGCAGATGTGTGGCATTTTGCACGTACAAGCCTTAGTTGAAATGCTTAATGCGGGTTTAGGTTGTCAGGACTCAATTGGTTGAGGTAAACATGAAAGATACAAGAAATGTAGCAGCAGTCGCTGCAAGTAAAGATGATGCAGTATTACAATGGGTTACCTTTAAGTTAGACCATGAAACTTACGGTATCAACGTAATGCAAGTGCAGGAAGTATTGCGTTACACTGAAATAGCCCCCGTGCCCGGTGCACCTTATTACGTATTAGGCATCATTAACTTACGTGGTAACGTTGTCACAGTTATTGATACTCGCTCACGTTTTGGATTGCAGTCTGCCGAAGTTGATGACTCAACTCGAATCGTTATCATTGAAGCTGAAAAGCAAGTCATTGGCATCTTAGTGGATAGTGTTGCAGAAGTGGTTTATCTACGCCGCTCTGAAATCGACAATGCGCCTAATGTTGGAACGGAAGAGAGTGCTAAATTTATTCAAGGTGTGAGTAATCGCGATAATGAGTTACTGATCTTAGTCGATCTTGACAAGTTATTATCCGATGAAGAATGGGCCGAACTGACTCAGATTTAATCAATTAGCGAGATAAAGCTGAATGATATCAATTCATTCAGCTATTTTGTGTATTTGCGAATAAATCGATGATGCTAATACTTTACAATTTACGGATAGGCAAAGTATTTTATCGCGGCTTGAACAATGGCTAATGATATTAAGTCATTTAAGTGCAGCACTTTGAAATAGATAACTCAGTTGGAATGCCTACTAGGTTATGGCTATGAGTGAGTATAAGGATTTTTAATGGGCGATGAATTTTTGATCGCAGCGTTAGTCTATGTCATCGCATGCTTAGGATTAGTACTCTTTTTACAAAAACAATTGAGCAAACTAAGAAGCAAGGTCGAAGCCTTAACCGTTTTGGTCAAAGAAGGTGATCGTCAGCGAGAGTCGTTTAAGCGTGAGTTACAAGAGTTACGCAGTGGCACTATCGGAGTCGGTCGGCGTGTGATTGAGTTAGAAAAACGCCTACTTCAGCAGTCAGAACGGATAGAAGAGACGACTCAACAGGACCCACAGGCTAAACTTTATACTCGAGCCATGAAAATGGTCGCGCTTGGCGCTGGTGTTGATGAGTTGATTAAAGAATGCGAACTACCCAAAGCGGAAGCTGAGCTATTGATCCGACTTCATCGCAAATGATCGCATAGAATTGATACTTTGTTTAACTCTCAAAGCTAATTTGCCAAAATTAGCTTTTTATTTTATGCCTTCTCAACAATTTTTTGATGCATATTATTCCATTGCTCGGGAAACTTACCGTCGAGCATATACACAAATGCGATCAGTTCGGCGATAAGCAGATAAAGCTCCTTAGGTATTTCATCCCCTAGTTCAAGCAACTGTAAAAAATGGCTTAGATGGGGATCTTGATGAATATAAACGCCGTTAGCCTTGGCTAAAGCAATAATCTCTTCTGCGATAAGCCCTTCACCTGTTGCCACAATTTTAGGCGCGTTATGACCATCATAGCTCAGCGCGACAGCTTGTTTAGGTTCTCTCTCTTCGCTCATTGGGTTATTCCTAAAGTATTCAAAAGTTTAGTATCCTACCTTAGCTAAGCCTTCGTCTTGACGAGGAAATGATCACCAGGTAATAAGGTTGCTGGTACTTGCGCTATTTGTGTCGTGATCTCGCCTGGCGTAAACCCAAGCTGTGACAGTTTTTGGCTTAAGGGCGTTAAAAAGTTATTAACCTTATTGAGTAGCATTTGGCTATTGCCTTTAAACTGGATATCTAACTGTTGATTGTGCTGCTGAGCAGCAATCAGCAGTGGACCTTGTGCTAAATTAAACTTGAGCTGTAAACGCCATCCCGCTTTTTTCTCTGGATCATCTGAATCAACTTCTTGCTCAAATTTACCTTCCAATTGCTCGTGGCGTTGATTAATGCCATAGGGCAGAGCAAAGAACCAGACTAAATTGCCTGCATTCTCATTGCTTGCCTGTTGGTACAAATGTAAGTTTGAGGCCAATTGCCCCATGCTATCAAGACCGCCAGCTTTGCTTAGTTGGCCAAGTTGTTTAGTGGAAAAGCCGACTTTGGCTTGCAGTTGCTCAAGATAATCGGCCAATTTCTTACTCATTGAATTCGAACTATTATTAGCCTTAAAGCCTAGTAGTAGTTGAAATAGTGAGGTAATCGCACTGGCATTCATAAACATTGAGGCTTGATTTGACAGAGGTGTGGCAAGGTTAAGACTCGTTAGCCCGAGGATATTGGCCTTGAGCTCATCTAAATCATTTAACTGACTGAGTGGCGGTAATCCTATATGCGGTAAGTGCTTTAACAACTCTGATGCTAAATTTGAGCTGTTGTTAGAACGAGACAACTCAATAGGAAGTGTCCCCGCTTTATTAAACGCTTTTTGCAAAACATCAGCCACCTTCATAGGGCTGTCAGTTTTAACGTCACTAGCTTTTAGTTCATTTTTAAGGCCACTGGAACCCAAAATATCCTTTAGCTTGTTTACTTCTGCAGTATAGGCCCCAAGCGTTTCTTGAGGTGCTTTACTTAATGAATCACCAATGCCATGAGGTAAGTTATTTTTACTATTTGTTTCTGTACTGATTGTGGATGGCGAGGGTTGACTCACAAGCCGATTTACACTGTCTGAGTTTAGAGTACTGACTAAAGGACTTTGTTCTAAACCTTTTGGCATTAACGTTATGGCTTGCGCATTGAAAGTATTGGGAGAACTGGCTGAATTAGTCGTCTGTGGCGTATTTGCTTTACCTTGAAGTTGCGTGACCTCGGTTTTAGGTATGATGTCTTGTTTTGTTGTCTCAGGTAAAGAAACGATAGCTTCAAGTTTTTTTAAAAAGGAAGCGATGATCTGAACCGGTTCAACTTTGGCGATCACAATGTCAGAAGACAATTTATTTGTGGGAACCTGTGTTTCATTTACTGGCGCCCCAATAACGATTTCGAGTTTGCTCTGTATTGGGGTGAGTAATAAAATAGGTCGCCCTTGCTGAAAGGTTATTTTTGCTAAGAATTCTCCTTGATTCAGCTGAGGTCCAGAATCTTGTGCTACAACAGTGCCATTAGCAAATTGAAACTCTTTGTTAATAATTGTGACGTTCGGTAATGGGTAGCCTTGAGTTCGAGCCGCAAGAGCCGAAAGCTGCGCCTGAGATATGCCATTTTGTTGCGCCAAATTGATAACAGCCTCTGGAACTTTCAACGTAATAGGCGTGGCTAGAGCAAGCAGTTGGCTGATGGGATTTTGAGTCGCTGCGGTTGTTGGTGGCGTGTTTTGCGTAATAGGCGTGACTAGAAAAGTATTAGCTGTCAATAATATTTGCCGCTGCTGAGCGTTAACAAGCTTTAAATTATATTCTGTACCGTTTAGAATAATACTATCTCCTTCAGGCGAGGTTTGCACCTGAGCTGGAATAGGGCGCGGAGAAGCATTGAGAGCATCAGCTTGGGTCGTCGCAGTATGTAACTGCGGGTTTTGACTGCTAACAAGTGGAATCGACTCCATTTATAGACCTTATATAGTTTATTCAGCGATACATTCGTTTTGTAAAATTAACAATTGACCAATTTTTTTTGCCAAGTATGCTTATGCGCCTTGTGACAACGGAACTGTCATACTGGATAGTATGCCACTAAGACGAATTATCTTTATATCGTCATTTTTGTATTGTCACTTTAGCGAAAACTTGCTGCCTAAGCTGTACATTTATATTAAGAGAGCGATATGAAGTTAAAATGGATGGGATTATCTTTGGGGTTATTGCTGTTGCCTAAAGTGCAAGCGGCTGAAGTACCCGTATCAGATACCATTCCGCAGGAAACACCTGCTAAGGTACAAATCACCTATGATGATCCCCGAGACCCGTTCGAAGGCTTTAACCGTGCGATGTGGGATTTTAACTATCTCTATTTAGATAGATATTTATATCGCCCAGTAGCCCATGGTTACAACGATTACGTTCCTATGCCTGCTAAAACGGGCATCAATAATTTTGTACAGAATTTAGAAGAACCGAGCAGCTTAGTAAACAACGTGCTGCAGGGAAAGTGGGGCTGGGCGGCGAATGCGGGTGGACGCTTTACGATTAACACAACTGTTGGTCTATTAGGTGTCATTGACGTCGCAGATATGATGGGCATGAGCCGTAAGCAAGATGAGTTTAACGAAGTGCTTGGTTATTATGGCGTACCCAATGGACCTTATTTCATGGCACCGTTTGCGGGTCCTTATGTCGTGCGAGAACTCGCGTCTGATTGGGTTGATGGTCTATACTTTCCCTTGTCTGAGCTAACAATGTGGCAAACCATTGTTAAATGGGGACTTAAAAATCTTCACTCCAGAGCATCTGCGATCGATCAAGAGCGACTCGTTGATAATGCACTCGATCCCTATGCCTTTGTCAAAGATGCGTATTTACAACACATGGACTATAAAGTCTATGATGGTAATGTTCCTCAAAAACAAGATGATGATGAGTTACTCGAACAGTATATGCAGGAGCTAGAGTAACCAATAGGCCGTACTTGACAGCATTTGTCTTTAGTATGCAAGTGTTCGCCTTATCGAATAACGTTATCGGTATGTTCACTTGAGTAATGGCAATGCGATGAATTCTATTCAGGAACTTTTATGGCGTTAAATGGTGTTGCGGTTCTTTTAGTTGAAGATGATCCTGTGTTTAGGCAGATTGTTGCAAGCTTTCTTGATAGTAGAGGCGCGCAAGTTACACAAGCCTGTGACGGTGAAGAAGGATTATCATTTTTCAAATCGCAGCACTTTGATGTTGTTCTTGCAGACTTAAGCATGCCTAAGCTTGGTGGGCTCGATATGCTTAAGGAAATGACAAGGTTAGCGCCACTGGTTCCTTCAGTTGTGATCTCAGGTAATAATGTCATGGCTGACGTTGTTGAAGCTCTAAGGATTGGCGCCAGTGATTATCTCGTTAAGCCAGTATCCGATTTATTCATCATCGAACAAGCCATTAAGCAAAGCCTACATAATTCCTACATTGATGATACCCAAGCCGCGGATTTTGAAGCCCTATCCCATCAAGAGTTAAGTGATAACCTCGCTTTACTCGAGCAAAGTGTTGCCGCGGCCAAGCAAGTGCAGCAACAATTATTCCCCGCTTCAAACATCAGTTACCCTGCCGCCAAAGTTGACTACAGTTTGTATAAAAACAGTGACATTAGCAGCTACTTTATTGATTCAGCAATGGTCGGCACTGATCACTTGATCATGTATATGGCGCATTTATATCCCGAAGATAATCGAGCCGCTTTTGCCTGTGTTCTGCTGAGAAGTTTTGTTAATCAGAAGCTTAAAGATTTTCGAAATGGCCAAAGCCAAAGCATTATTGAACCATTCAATATGATGAGCTATTTGAACGAGCGTCTAGTTAAATCGGGGCTCGATATCAAAGCGGATATGATTTATGTCTCCATTGAGCTAACTAAGTACCGTGCTGCTATCGCACAGGCCGGGAAGGGACTGCGTTGTTATCTGCGTAATGACGAGGGATTAAGCCCGCTAGCGCTTTCAGAGAGCCTACAGCTGGGCGTATTAGATTGGGGTAAGCCGAGCATTCAGTTCCGCAGTATTTTACCGCAAGAGCAGTTGTGTATTGCGACCAGTGAGCCTGAACATAAACAGGCTTTGCTTGATAATAAATTTAAGGGGTTGGTTTACGATGCCACAATCCCCGAAGGTGGCTTCCTACAGCTGAGCCTCTAGTTCGTCATAAATGAAATCTGTATTCAGTCCAAATTCGACATAAAAAAAACGCCTTACTAATGCTAGTAAGGCGTTTTTGTTTTTACAGTCGCAAAGCTTATTAGCGTTTTATTGCTTCATGCTCAGCGGTAACGGCTATTTCGTCTTCTAAGGCTTCAGCTTCAGTATGATGCTTAGTTTCAGCGCCATGCATCCAATCCACTAATTTATCAGCCATAAAATACAGGATAATGCCTGACAGAGCCGCCGTGATGGCAATACCAGAGAAAATCGCCATTGCATTGGCCAGTTGTTCTTCTTTTTCTCCGCCATGGCCGATGAATGATCCGACAACACCACCAATCTTGTTGGCGGCTGCAACGAATAGGAACCAAGCGCCCATCATCAAAGAAGCAATGCGCAGAGGTGCTAACTTAGTCACCATAGATAAACCGATAGGTGATAAGCAAAGTTCACCCATAGTATGGAAGAAATAAGCGCCCACTAACCACCACATGCTCGATTTAACCGATGCATCGCCACCCATTTGCATTACAGCACCTATCATGAATAGGAAACCGATCGCGAGTAAGAACAGACCAAGCGCAAATTTCACTGGAGAGTTAGGTTCATTCTTACCTAAGCGGATCCAGATAGAAGCAATCACAGGGGCAAATAATACGATAAAGATAGCGTTTAACGATTGGAACCAAGTTGTCGGAACTTCAAAGGTACCTACCATACGATCGGTGAACTCGTTAGTGAACAAGTTCATTAAACCGCCCGCTTGTTCAAAACCAGCCCAGAAGATAATAGTAAATAAACCCATCACCATGATGACCTTAATACGGTCACGCTCGACTTTTGTGAGTGGTTCTTTACGTATTTCGCCTTTTTCTTCCGCTTTTTGTTTTTCAAGCTTAGCGGCTGGTACTCTGCCTATATCGCCTAAATACTTCTGTGCAAACAAGAATTGGATAATTAGAGAGAAGATCATACCAACACCGGCACAGAAGAAACCTGCTTGCCAGTTGTTAACAAATACTTCTTGTCCGTCAACGATAGCCGCGTGTCCGAAGCTAGTGTAAGCCCAAGCCACAATAAAGCCTGAAAGTGCAGCACCTAAGTTGATGCCCATGTAGAAAATTGTAAATGCGCCATCACGACGGTGGTCGCCTTCTTCGTATAGATCACCCACCATAGTGGAGATGTTTGGCTTAAATAAACCGTTACCTAAGATAAGAGTGCCTAGGCCGATATAGAACACCGTTGTTTCTAAACCTGGGATCCAGCTATGCGGCGCGGCAAGTAAGAATTGGCCGGCAGCCATTAAAGCACCACCCAAATAAATGGCTTTACGTTGGCCCAAAATGTTATCGGCTAACCAACCGCCGATAAGTGGCGTTAAGTAAACTAAACCTGTGAAGGTACCATAAAGTGATAATGCTTCAGCCTGAGTCCAACCTAGACCATGCCCGCCGTCACTCTGTACTTTATCAACTAAATACAGCACCAAAATGGCGCGCATTGCATAATAACTAAAACGTTCCCAAAGTTCTGTTGTAAACAGCAGGAACAATCCCTTAGGATGCCCAAGCATCGTTCCTTGTGGTTTTGCTACGCTCATGAAGTCTTCCACCTTAAGCTCGTGATTGCCTGTGGGCCCCTGAAACAGGATGATGTCACCACAGAAAAATGGTTGTTGCTCGTCCCCATATCGCCTGCAGGTTTAATCAGCAATCAATTCATACAAATGCATTCATTAATTGTTGAATAACCGCTAGTTACGTATGGGTTATTGTTACGTTTTTATAATAAAAGTAATATTTTTAGCTGTGAAATGAGTATTTTCGCTAAAATCCCACCTTATATACCCCTTAAAAGCAACCAAAGTCAATTTTGGTAAACCAAGTGGTGACATTATCAGCAATTAAATATTGCCGCTGTTGATATCGTCAAAGTCAGAGTTTTATAGGTGGTCAAATTTAAGGCTGGAAACTCCTTGTTGAAGTTTGTGAGTAGTCTCCTTGCTTCTAAAATATGCTGTGACCGTTATGTTAATCAATAAGTGTATTTTTCGAGTAAACCTTGTCAGTTTGATACAAAGTGATGCAAATTGTGCATATTGGTGCTTTTCTCGTCCAGCTATACATAGCTCAGATTGTTAATTGGTTGCATCTAAAGTGTTTCATTAAGGCTGTATTTTTAAAGAAAAAATTATAACGTAGCTTAAGTCCTACTCAATAGCCCCTTCCAAATGCATTTGGTATTTACATATTTATGCATAGGCGTATCTTGTGCGATGAACCTATAGTCGAAGTCAGTTAATTCAGTTAGAATTCCCGCTCAAAAACTGGTTACACTTACGGACTGATTTATTATCCAAGAAGTGTAATTTTTGTTCGACAGTAAAAAGGATTTTATCTGGCTGTAGAACGATTGTTTATTGCACACCAATGGCATATCTGTCTGAATTGCATTGTTTTACTTTCTGCTTTTAGATAGGTTACCTGTAACTGGTAGTAAAATAGAAAATTTGTAAATAAATCAATGGAGATATCGGGTGTTACAACACGTCAAAAAATTCATCATATTAGGCATTAGTTTCGCCATATTGATTGGGGGACAGCTGCACGCTGCTACTCCATCTCCGCAAATGATTGAGCAATTTAAGAAACTACCTAAATCAGAACAAACACGCTTAGCATCCCAATACGGCATAGACCCATCAATGCTGAATAGTTTGAATGACAAGACGAATACTAAATCAAACTTAACAAATCCAATACTCGTCAATCCCAGAATTGATAAGGATTCAGAAGATTTTAATTCTGAAGAGAAAAGTGCAATTACACTCGAAGTTGAAAAGTATCTTAAAGAAAAAAAAGAGATTAAAGACAATGAGTTGAAGAGGTTTGGTTATGATCTCTTCAATGGTGAACCCACCACATTTGCTCCTGTTACCGACATTCCCGTTTCCAGTGATTACCTTGTTGGGCCGGGTGATACAATTAAAGTACAACTATATGGTAAAGAGAATAAACAGCTTGATTTACTTGTTGATAGAGATGGAAGTATTCGTTTTCCTGAGTTAGGTCCGGTTTTCGTATCAGGGTTAACTTTCAGTGAATTGCGAGAGTCGTTATCACAAGTAATTAAACAGCAAATGATTGGTGTAGAAGCTAATATCACCATGGGTGATTTACGCTCGATCAGAATTTTTGTTGCTGGAGACGCGTACAAACCTGGCTCTTACACAGTGTCTAGCTTGTCAACCATGACTCAAGCCTTGTTTGTTGCTGGTGGTCTTAATGAAATTGGTTCACTCCGAAATGTACAACTGAAACGCAATGGTAAATTGATTGGTACCTTGGATTTATATGATTTACTGATGAGGGGAGATGCATCAGGTGATCTTCGCTTGCAATCTGGTGATGTTGTTTTTATACCTGCAGTTGGAGGATTAGTTACCGTCGATGGTGAAGTTCGTCGTCCAGCCATTTATGAAATAAAAAATAATGAAACGATGTCTGATGTCATTAGTATGGCAGCAGGTCTAAAGGCTGGGGCTTATCCTAAAGCGAGCTCAGTCGAGCGTTATAATCGTGAAGGATTGAAGTCATTTTTAAACGTTGATTTAACAACCGATAAAGGACGAGGTCTTCCTGTATCTGCGGGTGATATTATTAACGTTAGAGGTGTTTCTAGTCAGTTTGAAAGCGCTATTACTATTGTTGGCGCAGTTGTTCGACCTGGTAAGTATCAGTGGTATAAGGGGCAAAGAGTAAGCGATCTATTGCCTTCTCTTTGGGGGGACCTGCTGATTACCGCCGATCTGGATTATGCGATTATATTGAGAGAGATAAACCAGTACGGGGATATTGAAGTTCATCAATTTGCGCCTAGTAAAGCTATCGTTAACCACATTGATTCAGATGATTTATTGCTGCAACCTCGTGATCGAATCATAGTCTTTAATTTTAGTGACGATGATCAAAATCGTTACGAGTTGAACAAGTTAGTCAAGGCTAGAGTTACCAACTTGAACGAGCTTAGTGATGAGAATTTCCAGACTAGTGACATTTTTAAACAAGGTTTTTCTGAGTTAACCGCTTCGAGCTCCAAGAAAAGTGTTTTTGATAATAAGCAAGAATTAGCTGGTGTTGTTATCAATAAAACGAATAAGGAAGAGCAGCAGCAAGTAGCAACAATTAGCCAAGAAGTGAGTAAAATGTTGGCAAATTTGTTTGATGATCCTGCCTTGATTAAATTAAGTCATGTCATGACTCGTCAGGAGCTACTTTATCCTGTGATCCGTATGCTCACGATTCAAAGTCGAAATGGCAGTGAAGCAAAGATAGTTTCAGTTAATGGGCAAGTTCGTTACCCTTCTGTATATCCATTAGCCGTCAATGGTGATGTTCGAGCTCTAGTCGCTGCAGGTGGTGGTTTAAAAGAAGGCGCATACTTAGTCAGAGCCGAGTTAACGCGAACGCTTAATGATAACAATGGCTCAATTGTCTCACATAAGAATATTGAATTATCTAGAGCTTTGAGTCATGACGCTTCTGACAATATGCAGCTGAAGAGCCGTGATATCCTCACAGTGATGACCATTCCTGATTGGCAAGAGCATCAGTCGGTGGAAATACGTGGAGAAGTTAAATTTCCTGGTACATATAATATACGTCGTGGCGAAACTTTAGAGGCTGTCATTGAACGAGCCGGTGGATTTACTGATTATGCTTACTTACCCTCTGCAGTGTTTGTGCGTGAGTCAGTGCGAAAACAGGAACAGCTAGAAATCCAGAAGTTAGCAGACCAACTCAGAAGAGAAATTGCAACTCGTGGTGTCTCGAAAGATGGGAACGTTATTAATTACTCTGATGCACAGTTGATGTTAGATGATTTGCAAAATATTCGGGCAGTTGGACGTCTTGTTGTTGATCTATCGGCGATATCAGTAGGTATAAAGCAAGCTGATTTACAATTAGAGAATCAGGATATTTTGTATATACCTTCTACTCAGCAGACAATTGCAGTAATGGGAGAGGTGCAAAATGCCGCCACACACAGATTTAAGCCTGGTTTAACAATTGAGCAGTACGTATCTATGTCAGGTGGCACACGTAAACGTGCCGATGATGATAGAATGTATGTTGTGAAAGCAAATGGTGCAGTAATGTTACCTACAAATTCATTCTGGTTTAGTAATGAAGATAAGCTACAGCCTGGCGATACAATTATCGTCCCATTAGATACTGAGTATAAAGATAATTTAACTTTATGGAGCCAGATTACTCAGATCATTTATAACACTGCTGTAGCAGTAGCAACTATTGGTAATTTATAACTGCGTATCTCATTGTTTATGTTTATGAGTGTGGGGGTAACTTCCCACACTTTTTGTTAGGATGATTAGTCATGGATTACATGATACCCCTTATTTCGGCTTTTATAGTTTCATTTGTAGCGATAAGCTGTGTTAGACCAATTGCCATTAAGGCTGGATTAGTTGATTCGCCTAATGCGCGAAAACAACATGTTGGTCAAGTACCTTTGATAGGTGGTTTGGCTATTTATCTAGCTGTTTTAACTACTAGCATGCTATTTATTCCTCATAGCCATGTTTTAAATATTTATCTATTAGCTTCATCAATGATGTTGTTTATAGGCATTCTAGACGACAGGTATGATCTTGCTGTAAGTTATCGCCTTGTTGCTCAAATGTTAGTTGCGGCAATGATGATTTTTGGGGCAGAGTATTACATCAAAGATTTTGGGAATCTGTTTGGTTTTGGAGTTATATCATTAGGTGTTGTTGGTGTTTTTATAACAACAGTTGCTGTTATTGGTGCAATTAACGCATTTAACATGGTTGATGGTATTGATGGATTAGCGGGTTCACTGAGTGTTATTACTTTCTCTGCACTTTTTTTATTACTTTATCTTGCTGGTAGTCATTGGTGTCTCTTGCCTCTGCTATTTATTGCAGCCTTGCTAGCCTATTTAATGTTTAATCTTGGTTGGCCATCCAAATTGCTTAGTAAAGTCTTTATGGGGGATGCAGGTAGTATGCTAATTGGTTTTACAATAGTGTGGCTGCTTGTTGTAAGTGTTGATGCTTCAATCAAAGCTTTTAGACCTGTAACGGCTCTTTACTTGATTGCAATTCCTTTAATGGATATGGTCGCTATTATGTATCGCAGAGTTAAGAAGGGCGAATCGCCTTTTAAACCAGACCGTGACCATTTGCACCATATTTTTATGCGTGCAGGTTTCAGCTCTAATCAGTCGCTTATCATTATCAGTTCTTGTGCGATATTAATTGCAGGGCTAGGTATATTAGGTGAGGTCTTTGTGCTTCCTGAAGTGTTTATGTTTTTGTTTTTTATTAGTATTTTTTTCGTTTACAGTTACGTCATTCAACATGTGTGGTTAATTTTATCTTGGTATAGAAACGTTACCGGAAAGGCTTAATTAGTTTTTAAAGTATGGTTTGAGAGGTTTTTGTATGTGTTTTACTCGCAAAGTTAATTTGTTATCGAAAAAAAACGGTTTTACACTCATTGAACTGTTAATTGTTATCGTTATTTTAGGCTTGCTTATGTCTCTAGTTGCACCTGCGATGTTTTCAAAAGTGGGTTCAAGTAAAACCAAGGCTGCAGCTGTTCAGATGGAGATGATGGCAACGGCTTTGGATACTTACAGATTAGATATAGGTAATTACCCATCTGCACTTAGTGAGTTGAGATCATCGACTAACCCCAAATGGGATGGTCCATATTTACCTAAAGATGTTCCCATGGACCCTTGGGGCAATCCGTATATTTATGCTGTACCAGGTGAACAAGGTTTACCCTTTACTCTAAAATCCTATGGTAAAAATGGTGTTGTGGGTGGTACTGACGAAGATCAAGACGTTATTTATCAATGATGAACGTTAATAATATACTGCAACAAGTATTGCATGTATCTCTGTCTGATATGGAAAAAGCCACCACATTTCAGCGTAAGTACGGTGGTCGTTTAGAGCATATCTTAGTTAATATTGGCGCGCTTTCAGAGGATGCACTTCCTACTTATTATGCAAAAATTCTTGATACTCAAATTATATCGGATGAAATGTTTAATGGACTTGACATTAATCTATTGCGACAAATTGAGCATAATCAGTACTTAGCATCTTATCATTGGTTCGTTATTGAACAACCAACAGATTTTTCCTTTCCTCATATTGTTGTTGCCAGTGACCCTTTTTCACCTGAAGCAAACCAATATATAGGACAAAAAAATCTTAATATTTCTTTATTGATTGCTACAGAAGCACAACTTCAGAGGCTCAAGCAACAGTTTGAGCAAACAGATACTGTCAACGCCTCTTCTAATGAAGAACTTACTGATTTAGAAGAAGACCGTTTACGTGAATTGGCGGGTGAAGCGCCAACAGTTAACATGCTCAACTCATTGATTTCTCGGGCCCTTAAAGCTAGAGCATCTGATATGCACCTAGAACCTATAGGTAATCGATATCGTGTTCGCTTCAGAATTGATGGTGTTTTGCAGGAGGCTGATTGGATCCCACCACGAATGAGATTACCAATTGCCTCTCGTTTAAAGATTTTGTCTGGAATGGATATTGCTGAAAAGCGGCGTCCACAGGATGGCAAAATTGGGATGAAGATTGCCAATGAAGACTTAGATATTCGGGTATCAGCGCTTCCTCTCCATGACGGTGAAAGTATTGTCATGCGTTTTTTAAGACAGGATGCGATTAATTACAGTATGGAAGTACTGGGCCTTTCTGCGGATATTGAGCGTTCAATTCGTGAAGATATTAAGAAAACGGCCGGTGTTATCTTGCTTACAGGCCCTACAGGTTCGGGTAAAACGACTAGTCTTTATACTTTCTTAAACGCAATCAATAGTGAAAGTGTCAAAATTATTACCTTAGAAGATCCTGTCGAATATCAAATTGAAGGGATAAACCAAGTGCAAGTTCAAGCCAATATTGGATTTGACTTCGCCGCGGGTTTACGCAGTATCGTGCGTCAGGATCCTGATGTAATTATGCTCGGCGAGATCCGCGATAAAGAAACCGCTCAAATTGCAATGCAATCGGCACTGACAGGACACTTAGTATTTTCAACAGTGCATACGAATGATGCTCCGAGTGCTTACACCCGATTACTGGATCTCGGTGCTGAAGAATACCTACTTAACGCTGCAATTGTCTCTATTGTGGCTCAACGACTCGTAAGAAAGCTTTGTGAGCATTGTTCACAACCTGATCCGTTGCAGTCAGAAAAAATAAGTCAGTATCAGTTAACAACCTTAGCTGATACTTATGGTTATGATATCAATTTGCAAAAGTCGATAGGCTGTGAGCATTGTGCTCATACGGGATATCGCGGACGTGTCGCAATTGTGGAGTATTTACGTTGCGATGAGGCAATAAAAGCTTTGCCAAAAGATGAGAATTTCCCAATGAATGCGTGGAAACTAAACCAAGATCGTGGTGGTAGAACTTTACTGCAAGATGGGTTAGTTAAAGCTATTTTAGGGCAAACAACCATTGATGAAGTGATTAGAGTGGCAGGTTGATGCTTATTTTTGAATACAAAGCGTATGACTCTAGTGGTGCGGTTGTAAATAGCAGCATAGAAAGTGTTGATCAGGACTCAGCTAAAAGTGCTCTTCTTCAGCAAGGGCTACATTTAGTCTCTATAAAGGTGAAGCCAAGTAACAGTAAGGTGAATTTATTTGCATCTGATAAATTAACCTTAGATGAGTTGGAGTTTATAACCTCAGAATTATCTTTATTGCTGCGAAGTGGGGTTAAGATAGACCGTAGTTTGCATATTTTAAGCAAGGGGAAATCTAATTCACCATCGGGTAAATTACTGTCAGAACTTTCTTTAGCGGTTAAAAGAGGAGAGTCGCTTGCCGATGCGTTATCTCACCATCCACACTTTGATTCTCTTTATGTCAATTTAGTTAAAATGGGCGAAGCAAGTGGGGAGCTAAGTAGTGTTTTTGCAGGTTTAGCTCGTGATCTCACTTTTAGAAAAGAGTTAAAGGCAAAAATCGTTCAGGCGCTTACCTATCCATCTGTTATTCTTGCAGTTTGTATTTTGGCTATTGTATTTGTTTTTAATTTTATTGTTCCACAAATGGGTGGTCTATTCGATGGTAATGACAATTTACCTCTTTATACCCAGTTTTTGCTCAATGCTAGTGAATGGATGCGAAATTATCAGTGGTGGCTTTTGGCTGTGATGGCATTGTCCGGAATTGGGATAAAATACGCCTTACAAAAAGGATTAATCAACGATTGGCTAGATGATACTTTGGTTAAGTTGCCAATATTTAAGTCTGCTATTTATCAGATTGAGCGTATTCGTTTTAACACCAGTATGGCGTTAATGCTTGATGCTGGTGTAAAGCTGGATAAAGCTATCGAGCTGGCGGCCGGCACCGTAAAGAATCGCGCTATTCGCCAAGGCCTACATGCTGCTAAATCAAAAATTAAACGGGGTATAAGCCTCACAGAAGCGCTAAGCGTTAGTGTCATTTATCCTGATTTTTATGTTTCTTTACTCGAAGTGGGTGAAGAAAGTGGTCAGTTGAGCCCAGTTTTTGAAGAGATTGCCAGCCGTAGTCGTAATGATTTTGGAGCTTGGACTACTAAAATTACCAGTCTTCTTGAACCGTTGATGATTCTTGTTATGGGAGGTATTGTTGGCTCTGTCGTCGTTGTCATGCTACTCAGTATCATGTCTGTCAATGACGGTTTTTAGGTGAAAGATTTGAAGCGTATACAGCAAGGAGTGACTCTGATCGAATTACTGGTCGTTATTGTAATGCTTGGCATCGCAATAGCGCTTGTTGGACCACTCACTATATCGCAAGTTGATAAGTTTAAAGCGAAAAATGAAGAATTATTATTAAAACGTTGGGTCAAACAAGCGAGTTCTGATGCTTTTAAAGTTGAAAAATCAAAGAGTTATTATTTAGATGGGAAAGCGATCTACGAAGCTAATACGTTAACCCCTGAATCACCGAAATCAGAAAATGTTGATGTTGATAAAAAAGTCGTACTTGAGTTTAACGAACTGTTTTTTTTACCTACTACATTGCATTTCAATCCAAACGGATATGTTTCTGCTAAACGTCTAACTTATACTGTTCGCGGTAAGTCTAACACGCTCAATATTGATGAATTATTAACTGGTCGTCATGAAAACTAACCGTCAAACTGGCTTTACGCTAATCGAAGTGCTTATTGCTGCGACGATTCTATTCGCAGTTATTGGTGTTGTCAGTCAAACTTATCGTTCTGCAATTATTTCAAGTGAAAAGGCAACTCGTTCTGTCGCTTTGTTAGGCATCACTCCTTTACTACTAGATACTATTCAATTTCGTTTAAAGCAAGCTGATGTCAATCAGACTGTCACAGATGAAGGTATTATCGATGGATTTCAATTCAATTGGACTGCAAAAGTAATCAAAGCGGCTTCCCCCGCGCAGAGATTTAGTCCAGAGGATGGTGATCTTGTCACTTACGATAAAAAGTTTTTTCTATGGGAAATAGTTTTGACGGTTAAGCAGGGAGATTATAACCAAACTTTTGAGTTTGAGAGTCTTGCATGGGGCACTCAATGACAAAGGTTAAGGGTTTTACGTTAATCGAAGTGCTGATTGCTATGCTCCTACTGAGTATCGTTATGTTCATCGGTAGCTTAAGTTTTTCCGTATTTAGTCAGCGTTGGCAAAAAGATATGGGCGATTTCACTCAGCAAGCTGAGCAAGCAAAAAAGCTGTATTTATTACAACGAACCCTCCAAGGAATATCAAATTATTTTGTTTTAGATCCTAAAAAAGAACCTGTGTACTTTTTTCTAGGTAGCTCAACTCATTTAGTTTTCGTGACAAATCGTCCGATATTTGCATCTGAAGGTCAGGCATTAGTGCGTTTGACAGTTTTACCATTAGAGGGCGGTCAACAGCAGTTAGTTTATCAAGAGACTGATTTCATGGATGTGCCTTTATTCAATTTAGAACATTTACCAGAATCAAAGCAATCGTTGATACTTTTAACTGCTGATAATATCCGATTTAATTACTTTGGCTGGGCGACTATTTTGGATAAAGCGTCATTTTATGATGGAGAGGGGGCTCAACCGATTTGGCAAGATGAATACCTTGCCCAGAAAACGGCGACATTGCCCTATGCAATCAACCTTAGTTGGGGGAAGAATGAGCCGATAATTTTCCCATTAGCTAATGATAATGGATACCAGCTATTATTTACTAATGAGAAACGTAACGGTGGTTAATCAAACAAATCAAAAGGGTATAGCTTTAATTCAGGTGTTATTACTGAGCGCTATTCTAGCAATGATGGCATTACAGTTTACTTTGTCCAGTCGTCAGCAGGTGCAACAAGCCAGTGCATTTAAAGATAAGATTGCTGCAGAGCTTGAGCTTCGCACGTTAGAAAGTCGAGTCTTAATGGCGCTTTTATCATTGCCTTTGTATGGGCCATATATGGACTTACAAAAAGATGATCCTATTGGTAAAGTATGGAATTTCTACGGAAAGCCCTTTGCAGTAGGTGATAACGCTGAGGTCAGTATTCAAGATGTGAATGGTCAGATCTCAGTATTTGGTTATGGACTCTCGAATAGTCAGCCATTAAATCAGTTACTTCTCAATTTAGGCAAAAGTGAATCAGAGGCAAAAGCCATTATCGAGAACTTAGCCAATTGGCAAGGTTATGGGAGTAGCTTTGGCAAAACCTTATCGAGCAAAGTTGTACGCAATAATTATTTTGTTAGTAAAACAGAGCTTAAACATATCGACGGGATTAACGATGAGTTATACCTGCAACTAGCACCTTTGGTAACAACATTACAAGTCACATCCTTTAATCCACTTGTTGCCCCTTTACCGGTAATGAAGACGGCTATGCCGGCAAATATGGCGCTTGAATTTAATGGCTTGCGAGAGCGAGGAGCCGCATTAATGAAGCGTTATATTGAATTAAATCCAGGCTACGATGATGATGTAATCAATTTATCTGTAGGTGACCGATTTGAAGTGCATTTGGAGGTGAAAAAAAACGGTGCGGTAGCGAAGCGAAGCGTAATCTGGTACATTCGCCCCCTAGAGCGTATCCCCGTCGCATGGCTGCAATAACGTGCTCAAATGAATTAAGTTGTTTATAAAAAGAATGAGAAATGCATAGAGTAAAAGCTAAAGTTGTAGAGTACATACACCGACTGTTTTTTGGACAGCTTGTCTACGTTGACAAGCATTTGTACGCTATTCGTCTAGATTCAAAACAGCAGAATTTTCTAGCCTCAGCAATGTGGCAGAAATGTCAACAATCTACGGCTAAAATTGCCGTATTAAGTCGTGCTTGCTACCGTGAGCAACTGTTGTGGTATCCCATCATTAAAAAAGCGGACGTCATAAATTTAGTGCGTCTTCAGTTAGCGAGCGCTGACTGCCTAGTGTTATATGTCATTGGTGATGTCGTCAATGGTAAAACCCCCGTGACTTATTATTATCTAGATAATATCCCTGCTGATATCCAACCTTGGCTTTTTTTGCCGGAAACCTTGTTATTAGCTCAGCAACTAAAACAGGGAGAGTTTCTGAGTTATCCTAGTGTTGATGATTCAAGGACGCTGTTTGTTGCAAAGGCTATCGGCGGTGTGGTCTCTGCTTTTAAGGGCGGAATGATTCAGTCATCACTGCAATTTGCCTTATCGCAGGGGCTGACAATCACGCAAGATAGTGACCTTACCATTCATGAGATGCGCGCCTTATTATTAGCGCAGCTAACTCAATTTTATCAGCTACCACTTGCGGGTCTGGTCAATCGTAAGGGTTTTGACTCGCAAACGACCTTAAAAAAACTCGCTTCTTTAGCCTTACCTGCTGTGTTAGTCGTTACCTTATATCTATTGGTGACAGAAAAAGTCGCTAACATAATGGTAGATTCCAATGCCAGCCAGTTAACGTTAGCGAGGGCTGAGGCAAATAATATACTAAAACAACGCCAAGATATTCTTGATAAAAGTGAGCGCTTTGAGTTATTGGGTAAGTATCTACCTGCAAATGGTCAGCTATTACAATTATGGCAAGTGCTTGCTCCGCTTTATAAGATAGGTGTTGCTTTTCAAACCATTCAAACTAACCAAAACAAAGTTGTACTCAGGATCGAAACTGACTCTGCTTCAACTGTGCTTGGATTACTAATTTCACAACCAGGAGTGACTCAGGCGCAATTTGATAGTGCCGTACGTCGTCAGGCTAATGTTGATGAAGCGACGATCAGTTTTTTCCTTCAACCTAGTGAGGTGAACTAGCATGGAGTCGCTGATTAAGTACCAAAAATTACTCTTGCTCTTAGGTGTTTTAATACTCGCTAAATTTGTTTGGGTACCATTATGGGAGTCAAAACAAGCATATTGGCAACAATACACTCAGGGGCAACATAATCTTGCCAAAATGCAAGCTTTAATCACCTTGTCTGCTCCCATGGCTGAACGAAGTGCAGAAATAGCACAAGTTCAAAGTGAAATCGAGGCGTTAATTCCACAGTCTGATGACTTAACTAGCTACAAATTAACAGCTCAGAGTGCGCTTGAGGCCTTATTTAAGCGCCACGCTTTACCCTTAACCAGCACGTCTTGGCGTGATGGAATAGGTGAGCAGGATATTCATGTGCTGTTATTGGATTTACGTTTTAATGGCAAGCTTAAGAGTTATTTGTTACTGCTGCAGGAGTTTGAACAGAATCAAGCCTTTATGAACTTGACGGTTGTTAGCGATCAGCTGATTATTCGCGGCCAGAACGCCGACAGTTTAGGTCTAGTTGACGGCACTGTGTCCCTGCAATTAGCTGTTAAGGTATTGCCATCATCAGGGGAGGTCAAATGATCGCCTCATTAAAAGCGCATTTTACCCCAAGATTTGTGCTATTGGTTTTTGGGGCTAGTCTGCTGCTTGCCGGACTCGATGTCATGATTAATCGTAGCCATGGAGTTTTGGTTGAATCTGATCTACTACCAACATTGCCTGTTTCGACTAAGGGCCTGCACACAGAGTCGAGTCGTGCTAGTTTACCGACGGATTATGCCTCTTTTGATGAAGAGAAAGTCATTGAAGTCGCGGTTGACAATAATGCACTACCATCTGAAATCGGTATGAGTGACGCGGAACAGGCACAGCAGCAGGGATTGGTTCCTAAGCTTTACATTGGTGATAAAGTTTATCGTCTCGATGCGCTTGTTAAGCGCCAGCAAGCTTCGGCTGTACTTAATGTAACTCAAGTTGGAATAACAGATACTCAGAGGGAGATAGTGACATTACAGCTAGGGGATAATTTGGGTCCCTACACTGTAATAGCGCTAGATCATAAACGTCTAGAACTGTCAGCTGGGGAGCGTCGTCTCTGGTTAGCATTATTTACACCACAAAGCGTTAATACAGAAGCGATTCCATGATAAGACAATAATGTAATGCTGAACCCTCATGGGGTTCGAATGTGTAAAATAGGATAGCCGTGTAAAAATAAAAGCCGCAGAGCCTTTATTACAACCCAGCTAGCGTTTTCAATATATGTGAACTAGTCCACTTTGCGATTCAGAGTAGGTAAGTGTAACCATGACAAATGAGCGAGACATGCGCAATTTTTATACCCACTATCTTCGTCCGTCGAGCGCTGCGCTCGGAGTCTCCATTTTACTGTCGGGGTGCGCCAATTGGCCGGTACAAGAAAGGCAACCTAAAAAAGTTGAGCAGTCCTACTTAGAGCAACCATTATCTGCAAATACCGTCGATAATGGTTCTGGTGCAGAGGCCAGAAAAGATAATGGTGTGGCGCTAAAAGGTGGCGCTTTTACTAAGGTCCCTTCATTAGTGAAACAAAATCAGGGCTTTACCAACGACATCGCAATTGCAGATTTGTTTAGCACTAAGCCTTCGTTAACCATCGCGGCCGATAACATGGCCTTGATTGATTTTTTACATTACAGTTTTGGTGATCTGTTAAAGGCAAGTTATATCTTAGGCGAAGGCCTTGACAGTGATTCGAGTAAGGTCAGTTTAAATATTCAAGACGATATTAGCCCGCAAAAGTTGTACACGCTGACAGAACAGTTGTTATTGGCTCGTAGTATTGGTATTAAGCGTCAAAATGAGCTGTTATATATTTACAAAATCACCAAAGACAGTACTGACTTAACGGCGGTAGGCTATGGTCGCACCGCAGATACAGTGCCTAATGCCATCAATGTTCAGCAAATAGTGCCCTTACGCTATTTGATGAACAGTAATGCGATGAAAACCATTCGCGATATTACCAATGTCAAAACTACAGCGGATGTATCCCAAGGGGTATTATTTTTATCCGGTGAACGTCAACAAGTTGTCCGCGCCTTAGAGTTACTCGACCTTCTCGATGCGCCCGGTAGCCGCAGCCGTAATATAGGTTTTTTGACCTTAACCTATATTGATGCAGAGAGCTTTATTACTTCAGTGACCGAAATATTAAAGAATGAAGGCATAATGACGGGCGCCCAAAGTCAGGATAATAGGGTGTCTTTTGTACCCATTAATCAACTAGGTGCCGTCGCAGTATTTGCCAGCGAGGCAGATTTTGTAACTAGGGTACAATATTGGGCTACTCAATTAGATAAGCCAAGTAAAGGGAAAGACTTACAGTACTTTGTTTATTCGCCGCAATTTGCCCGTGCCTCAGATTTAGGTCAAAGCGTGTCGGCCTTAATCAGTGGCCGTTCAGCTGGGTTGCAACAAGCGGAAAAAGCCTCTGAAGATAAAGCTGCCACGATAGAAAACCGCAGCGCTAATACCAGCGGCATTAGTAATGCCAGTAATGATAAGATGAACATGGTGGTGGATGAGCGCTCTAATAGCTTAATCTTCTATACATCGGGTGCCGAGTATCAGGCCATGTTGCCTCTAGTGGCTCGTCTGGATGTTATGCCTAAACAAGTCATGCTCGAAGTGGCTATTGCTGAAGTCACTATGACAGATGAATTTAAGTTTGGTGTGGATGTCGCTTTTAGCTCAGGGAACTTCAGTTTTAGCAATGCATTTGGTGGCAAAGAAATTGGTGGCTCCGTATTGAAATGGGCCAGTGGCGGCAGCACTATTGATGCCCAAGCCTTTGAGAGCAATAAGTGGGTCAATGTATTGTCAAAACCTACCTTGCTGGTCCGCGACGGTGTAGCTGCCAGCATTCAAGTGGGCACAGATATTCCTGTCGTAGGTAAAACCACCACTGACCCGACAACCGGTACCTCACGTTCCATTGAATATCGTAAAACCGGTATTAGCGTTAAAGTCACCCCGACCATTAATGCCCAAGGCGTAGTCATCATGACCATAGACCAAACCAACAGTAATACGGTTGATGCTGGCTCTGAGGTTGAGGGCAATCCGCAAATTTTCGAGCGCAGTCTCAGCACTGAAGTGGTCGCCGAAAGTGGCCAAACCGTGATTATGGGCGGCTTAATTAGCGAGAATAATAACGACAACAGTTCAGGCTTGCCTGGGCTACGTAGTCTGCCTTTTATTGGCCCTTTATTTGGTAATACTACTAACACTAAGATTAAAACAGAATTGGTGATTATGGTGACGCCAAAAGTCATTAGTCGCAGTGACGAATGGGACGATATCAAGACTAAGTTGCGTCAAGGCTTAGAGTATATTGAGCTACCCCAGTAATTACCCTCAAATGTTATTATTGGAAATTAACAAATAACATAGGTATCAAATGGATACCTTGACATTAAGGCCCCTTGTGGGCCTTTTTTATTCTTAGGGTATTTATATTCGTTAAAATGTTTTTTTGGCTGATTTTAGCCAGCTTGAGCTTTGGGGAGAGGAAACATGGGTTAATAAATGTTGAAATTATCAGCTACTTTTCCCTAGATTAGCGATAAAGTTAGCATTTTGAGTGGCTTTTTAGCCATATACGCAATATACAGTTGACATCTTTTATCGAATCCATAAACTAAAGGCCGAGAAGTTGAAGTAAGGGCGCGCGCTAGGGTCTAGTGCCACTGGCTTAACTTTACTATTTATTGGCTTTCTCAAGAAAGTTGTAATAAAACATGGAACATAAGTCGTCAATAAAAACAGTTTATTATTGCTTCTTGTTCCAATTTCATGAAATTGGAGAATTGGATTTATGAACAAGGTATTTAAAGCCTCTATTTTAGCAGCATCAGTTGCTCTGTCTTTCGGTGCAAGCGCTGCAACCGTTACGCCTTCATCAGTGACATATCTTTCTGCTGAAGGTGTTGCTCAAGGTGTTAAATCAGATAAAACTTTAGTTACTTTTGACGTTATCGTTGAAAAAAATCACCCAGCATCTTCAGTTATCACGTTAACTTTTGATAAAAATTTAGATCTTGGTGATCTAGCAGCTGCTAATGGTGGTGTTGTTACTCAACTTACTTCTGATGGTCAAGCTTACTCTGGTGACGTAGCGTTTGATTATGGTACTGGTTCATTCACATTTGACAATGTTGAAATTGATGCTGAGAAAGGTACTATTTCTTTCGTTGTTAACTTAGGTAACCCACTAACTGCTGATTCAGCATTCCGTGTTTACTTGGGTGATGCAACTGGTAAAGTTGCTGCACCTGCTAATACAGGCTCAAATGAAGTTATTCTATCTGGCAAGTCTTATGTTAGCTACAACTCTGCTAAGGTAGATGGTTCTGTAATTGAAACTGGTACTGGTTTGATTGCAGATGTTAAGTCTCAGTTTGCGTTTGCTATTGAAACTCCATTTAACAATCTGATCGACCGTAAAAACTACAAGTTATTTACCGATACGACTAAAACAGACGTTTTAAACTTCACTTTAAGCAACGATGAAACTTTAGCGGCTGCGCTAAAGACTGTTTCTGCAGTTGTTGATTTTGCTGGTGCTTTCGGTGATACATTAGATGGTGATTACGCTGTAGATGTCGGTACTGTTGCTGCCAATGGTGTTGGTGCACCTACTCCATCTAAATCGACTAAAGTATCAGTAACACTTGCTGCAGCTGCTGTTGAAGATGCAGCTGATACTGATGTTGCTTTGACATTTGACTTAGCAACTGTAGGCGCTGATATTCCACAAACTGGCACTATCAAAGCTAAAGTAACGTTAAGCTCTGCAAACGGTACTGGTCCTTTTGTTTATAAAATGGATCAAAATGCTGGCGAATGGCGCTTAGACGCGGCAATCGTTAACGTTCCATACTTACCAGTTGGTTATACGTTTACACCTAACGTTGAAATTTCTAACATCGGTACTACCGATGCTGAAATTCAAGTTAAAGCTTTTGACCAATATGGCGTAGAATACAAAACTGTAACTTTACCTTTCAAAGCTAAAGCACACACAGTAACTAAAGTCAGCGAAGCTGATTTAGAAAAAGCTTTCGGATTAGATCCTTTAGCTAAGAAAAAGCTAAGCACGACTTTCATCATCGATGCTGATCTGAACAACATCACTTTGGTTCCTTACTACAAAGAAGGTGTTAGCCGTATCAACGTACTTGCTGACCAATACAAGTCAGACGACGCACGTTAATATCGTTTGATGTAAATAAAAACGAGCCTTCTGGCTCGTTTTTTTATGTTAAAAATAATGCAATTTATGCTCATTTTGGTCTTAAATGCTTCATATTGAAAAATTAATGCATTTAATACTGAATTTAGTGAGATAAACATGCGACTTATGATTTTGTTTGTTTTATAATCAATTTGCTTTAATACTAAATACGGTTAATCCAATTGCTGTACAATAATCCATTTCATGAATTTTAAGCCCTAACTTGTTTAGGGCTTTTTTTTGCATTTTTGCGATGTTGCTTATTAACTCGGAAAGTTGCTGTAGGGTAATCTGCACTCCAAAGGTATAATCTCGGCAGAATATAGAATGTGTCATATTGATAAAGTGTATGGTTCTGCTGTACGGCTTTAGATCATCGTTAAGCCGAAGCGGTATGAACTTTGTTATATTACCGTGTGATAAAGCTAGGACGTTAACTTTTTAGCCTTATGATTTTCAAAAGTTTTTATCAAGGTTTTTATCTAGGTTTCCCATGAGAAAACTGTTGCAACAGGGGTTTCGCTCTCAAGCGTTACGCAATGCGGGCTGGTTACTCGCCGAGAAAGGGCTACTGCTGGGCGGTGGTTTTATATTTACCATAGTGTTAACGCGTTATTGGCGTGTTGAAGAGCTTGGGCATTTTCAATATCTATTGGCATTAGTGGCCTTATTATTGCCTTTTTCGAGTTTAGGCTTAAATTCACTTGTAAGCCATCAACTGGTAACTCGACCCAGTAATATTGACACTATTATGGGCACTGCACTCATTCTAAGGCTAGCGGGCGCTTTAGTGGGAGGGGGAATCTTTTTTTGTTTATCCTTTTGGCTAGTTCCATCTCCCTATCAAAGCTTATTCTGGATTTTATTATTGGGCCAGATTTCACAGTCTTTAGGAGTATTTGATTATTATTTTGAGGCGCAAATACACTCCAAAATTTCTGCGATAGTTAGAAGCAGTGTTGGGCTGATTTTCATGCTCATTAAGCTTGTTTACGTCTTTGATGGTGGTGATTTGACGGGAGTGGTTTGGCTTACGGCAATCGAATGGATACTGCTAGGCGGACTGTGGCTTACAGTCTATAGCATGTATGCCAAGGCTGTATCTAGGCTATCTTGGTGTCGTTTACAGGCTAAAATTTATCTGCAGCGCTGTGGTTGGTTATTTTTATCGAGTATGGCCGCGATTATTTATCTCAAGATAGATCAGGTGATGCTTGGGATGATGGCGTCTAGTGAATCGGTGGCTTTTTATAGTCTTGCTAGCCGTTTGTCTGAAGTGTGGTATTTGATCCCTGGGATTTTAGTCGCATCATTTTATCCTGGATTGATCCTCGCTAGGCAAACAGGGGAGCAGTATCAAGCTAAGTTACAACGATTGTGTGATGTGCTTTGTTGGGGCGCGATTGTGATTGCCATACTTGTGAGCTTGCTGGCGCCCTATTTTGTTCCTTTGATTTTTGGTGAAGCTTATCAAGCCGTGACTCCCATACTGCAGATCCATATTTGGGCGGGTGTATTTATCTTTATGCGGGCGCTCTTTAGTAAGTGGTTACTTATTGAAGATATTCCACATTATTCATTGTTGACCCATGGCTGCGGTGCTGTGATTAACATTATCTTAAATGCTTTGTTTATCCCGCTATGGGGGACGTTAGGGGCCGCATGGGCAACTATGGTTTCCTATGCCATTGCGTCGTATTTTGCATTATTTTTGTTCCCTAAAACGCGGGGTATGGCAAAACTCATGTCGCTAGCCTTTATTGCACCTGTGCGTAATTTTGTGTATCTCGCCCGTAGTTAATCTTGTCCGTTTGTATAGCTGCGGTGAGCTTGGTAGTAATTTTGCAATCTTTGACGTAGACTTCTGCGTCGACTTAACAGTAATGAATTGTTTGTGATGAAGAACTTAGCCCGTAAATTATTACCTACTCGCAGCAAGCAGATACTGCGTAGTTTATTGGGAAAATGGGATGTGTTATTAACACGTTGCTTTTCTGCATCTTGGGTGTTGGCTCATCCTAGGCTTGCTAGTTTATTTTATGCTTTTTTTAGCAGTCAGTTTGATCGTGAACACCTTGCGATTCTGGCTGGGAAGAAAGCGTATCGACATAAGTTAGGACCAAGCAATACCAGCCCGTTATTACGCCGTAATATCCATCGGATTGAGAAGGGCCTCTGTATGTCTCCAATGAGGCCTGTATTTGCAGAGGACTTTATTGTTGATACTGTTAATTGCTTTGTGCAACTCCAAAGCCAGCAGCAGGTTTGCCAGCAGGAGTTAACCTGGGCTCATGATGTGTTGAAGGCCTATTTTACAGTGGTATCTTCGACTCCGATTACTGATCAGGCGCGTAATATCTTTGCGCAGCAAGCCGCCTTTTTCCCTGAACCAGATCCCTTTGATGTTGCTGATATTGCTTCACGCACTCCTTATACTCGTCGGCTGGGTCATCATAGCGACGTCACTGTTGAGCAGTTTCATTCATTGTGTTTACAGCGCCGATCTGTGCGTTGGTTTTTGCCACAGTCGGTAGATGATGCGTTACTTAATCAAGCCATAATGACGGCTTCATTAGCACCGAGCGCTTGCAATCGTCAGCCTTTTAGCTTTTATGTTGCCAATGATGCAACATTGGCTGCCGAAGTGGCCGCATTTGCAGGGGGCACACGTGGTTTTGCCGATAATATCCCGTGTTTATTGGTGGTCGTTGGGGATTTAAGTGCTTACCCCTCTGAACGTGACCGGCATGTGATTTATATTGATGGGGCATTAGCGGCCATGCAGTTGATGCTGGCTCTTGAAACGCTTGGCTTAAGTTCATGCCCCATTAATTGGCCTGATCTTGATGTCCCAGAACAGAAAATGGCCAAGAAATTGAATTTATTACCTTTCCAACGGCCTGTGATGTTACTCGCGGTTGGTTATGCAAAGCCAGATGGCATGATCCCTTATTCACAGAAGAAAACTGTGGATGTTTTACGTAAAGATATTAAATAAATGATTATAGAAATCAAAGGTGTTCAGTTTGTAAATAAGGGCGCAGAGCTAATGCTACATGCTGTGATTCAGCAGATAGAGCAACATTGGCCTACCGCCGAAATTGCTTTAAGAGCGTGCCCTAATTCCCCTTATTTAAAGCGTGCAAGTGTTGCAGCTTGGCAGAAGGTGAGCTTACGTAAGCATGTCTTAGATTTAAACTGGCTAACCTATCATTTACCCATAAACTTAACCGCACAATTGAAACGCTACGGCCTCATTACGGAGGCTGATATTGACCTTGTGCTTGATGCCAGTGGATTTGCATACGGTGATCAATGGTCTGCCCGTCAGTTAGCTCATATCAGCAGGGAAGTGGCTCGTTTTCAAAAAAAAGGTAAACCTTATATTTTTTTACCGCAAGCGTTAGGACCATTCAAGACTTCAGCCCGTTCTGCTCAGATTGCGAAGTTTTGGGCTGATGCGGCATTGATTTTTGCGAGAGATAAGGTTTCCTATGACTATGTGGCACAGTGCTTACCGCAGCATAGCAACCTCTTTCTTGCGCCAGATTTCACTAATTTAGTCTCTGGAACGCTCCAGCCACTCCAACATGCAGCCAAAACATTATTGGTCATTCCCAATGGGAAAATGCTGAGTCCACGCAATGACCGTTTGGCATGGAGAGAAGCATATGTGGCTATGATGGCCGACTATTGTCGTGAAGCAAATGCCAGAGGATTTATTCCTTTGTTGTTAAACCACGATGGCGCTAAGGATGAAGCCTTGTGTACGGCAATTACACTTGCTTCAGGTTTAGAGCTTACGACCATTTCGATTGAGGACCCGCTAGCGGTTAAAGGATTAATCGGGCAAGTTGCAGCAGTGATTAGTTCACGCTTTCATGGGTGTGTGAGCGCGTTAAGCCAAGGCGTTCCGTGTATTGGTACAAGCTGGAGTCATAAATATGAACAGCTTTTTGGTGATTATCATCAAGAGGCGATGTTAATTTCAGAGCCTAGTATGATAGATGTATCCGCCCAATTGACACGTCTCTTGTCTGCTGAGTACCTTGCCGAATGCCGTCAGAATCCTTGTATTACGCAACAGAAAATCTTATCCCAAGAAATGTGGTCTCAGGTTGTGGCTAAGGTTGCTGAGTATTATGACTGATAAGCATAAATCGCCACCTTTAGTCTCTATTTATATGCCGACACATAATCGCTTGCACCTGCTTAAACGTGCCGTTGCTTCGGTATTGGCTCAAACTTATCAGTATTATGAACTGCTAATCGTGGATGATGGCTCGACTGATGGCACTTGGGATTACTTACAAAAATTATCTCGCCATGAGTCAAAGATTAAGATTTTTAGATCTGATGTTGCAAAGGGGGCATGTGCTGCGAGAAATGTTGCGATAAATGAGGCTCAAGGCGAGTTGATCACTGGACTAGATGATGATGATGAATTTCTAATTGATCGTTTAGATACTTTAGTCAAGGCATATACTCCGGATTATGCTTTTGTTTGTCATGGTTTTTTCTGGGATTATGGTTCTGTTCGTAAAGAAGTAGATTCTACTGCTATGGTGATTAAACTTGATGACTTGCTCAATTATAATTTTGCGGGTAACCAGATTTTGGCTGCAACCGAGAAGTTACGCCAAGTTGGTGGATTTGATCCTCAGTTTAAAGCTTGCCAAGATTATGATACTTGGACTCGAATGGTTTTGATGTTTGGTCCTGCAAAACGTATCGCAGGCGCCTCTTATATAGTCCATCAATCCCATGAAGGACCAAGGGTGACTGCAAAGCAGAATAAGCTCATTGGTTATCAGCAATATTTTGATAAACATAGCAAGCATATGTCTGTTAAAAATAAAGTAAATCAAGATTTTATGAGTTTGGTTGCAGCAAGGTCACACTTAAGTCTTGGGCAGTTATTATTCCAGCTCAAGTCTGGTTTTATCCGCCGGAAGTTACGCTATTACTTGGCTTGTCGTTTTAGCAAGCTAGCGCAATTACGAAGAAAGTGGTTACGAGGTTCATCGTGACATTAAAGTTAGTTATTGTTGCAACTCACACAACTGAAACCCGCGGTGGAATTAGTTCTGCCTTAGCAGGTTATGAAGCGGGTTTTAGTGAGCTTAATGTTGAGTTCATTAGGGTGAATTCACATAGTGATCAACGGGGACGAGTCTCTCAATGGTTGCTTGCGGGATGGCAAATATTGCGCCTAGCGATGAAGTATCGTAGTAACGCCGTTTTTTGGTTTCACTGCGGCCCTTGGCTATCTATGTTGCGAAAATTTACTTTCGCTTTGGTTGCACGCGCTTTTGGTGCTAAGACAATCGCGCATCTACATAGCCCAGCTATAAATGATTACTTAAATACAGCAATAGGACGTTTTGGGGCTAAACTTTTTTCGCTTCCATTTGAACAATTTATTGTACTTACTCCTTGGTGGCGAGAAAAAGTATTAGCTAGTGGTTTAAAGAAGCCTATCAATATTTGTCCTAATCCTGTAACGCCAGAGTTGCTGAGTCATGCTCGTAAATACAGCTTTCATGCCCCTGAATTGCCAAAAGTGTCTGAGTCTATTGTGATATTAGCTATGGCTCGTTTACTACCTGAGAAAGGAATTCAGCATGTGCTGGCAGCGTTGGACCTTTTACCTGAAAAATTTCAACTAGTCATAGCTGGCGATGGTCCTTTAAAAGATTCTCTGCTTAAACAAGTGGATTTACTAGGGCTTCAACACAGAGTCACTTTTACTGGGTGGTTAGAGGCTAAGGCGAAAATTGAGACCTTAAAAAAGGCAGACTTATTCTGCTTACCCTCATTATATGATTCATTTGGCATGGTGTTCATTGAAGCGATGGCATTTAACTTGCCTATTGTCGCTTGTAATTGGGGGCCTATCGCGGATGTTGTGACATCAGAAGTCGGTTTGCTTGTTCCCTATGCCAATCCAGAGTCTGTCGCGTCGGCGGTGACTGAGATTGTGAAAAATCCTTTTTACTTTTCTGTTCATGGGGCAGAGTCCGTTGTCAAAAAGTATTCTCCTAAAGCGTGTGCAGAAAAAGTTGTGGCATTGCTTTAATACCGCATTTTTAGTCTGATAAATTTAACTTTTACACTAACACATTAACCTTGATGAGAATTGTCGGCTTGAGAGTGGTTATGTCAACGGCATTACATTACAATGACGCCCGCTATTGAACTTATTTTTTACTCCGAAAGAGTGGTTAACATTAATCAGTATGTCCGAAAAAGTCATTTTAGTTGTATATGGTCGTGGTGGGCATCAAGAGCAGATGCGTCGCTTACTTATTCAATTGAAAAAAGTTTCTCCTCAGCTCAAATTCGTTTCTATTGCAGATGTGCCTGATCGCCTTGGTGCTTTAGAGCATTTGGCGTGCCCTGAACCTAGAAATAAATTTCGTTCATGGACAGCGCCTGTAACGCTATTCTACTCTGGAATTATTAGCCTAATTCAATGTATCAGATTGTTACTAAAGTACCGTGTTAGCGGTATTGTTTCTACTGGACCTGGGATGGCGGTTTTTCCATCTATTGTATTCAGATTACTAGGCCGACAAGTGATTTATATCGAGTCCTGGTCACGATTTTATTCGGCTTCATTAACAGGACGTTTTATGTATTTCATTGCTAACGGTTTTTATGTCCAGAATCGAACAATGTTAAGCACTTATAAAAAGGCGAGATATTCAGGTAGATTATGAAGATTTTCGTTACCGTAGGACATACGCGATTCGATTCGTTGTTTAGACAGATTGATCACATCAATAACTCAGAATGGCATTTTATTTCTCAGGTATATGACGGCTGTTATGTACCTGAAAATGGTGACTCGATATCATTTACATCAAATATACACAAATATTTTGAAGTTGCAGATCTTGTCATCACGCATGCCGGTGCTGGGACTGTTTATACCTTACTTGAGCTGGCTAAGCCTACCATAGTGATTGCAAACACTGATAGGGTCGATAGTCATCAGGAAGACTTATTGAAGTATGTTGAAGACAATGAATTTGCACTCGTATGCAGACAGTTATCTGAACTTGAATTTTTAATTGAACAGTTCGGAACGTTTAAACCTAAATCATATGTCAGTGAACCTTTTTTAGCGGCGAATGAAATATCACTCATGCTTGGTTTAATTGATTAAGACAAATTTAGAGGTGGTCTTTTAGAAATGGATATGAATACTCAAGCAAAACAATTGGATACAGATAGTGATGTTATATCATTCAGAATCGTATGGAATATGATCTCCCGAATGAAGTATTTTGTGGTCATTTTTACACTTATCTGTTCTATTGCAACTGTGTTATTCGCAATTAGCCTACCAAATGTTTACCGTGCTTCAGCCATTTATTTGCCTAAAGCTGCGGATAGTTCGGGAGCGCTATCAAAATTATCTGGCCAATTTGGTGGCCTGGCAAGTATGGCTGGTATTTCATTAGGCGGCTCAGATGACAAAACCGAAGCTGCTCTTGAGTACTTTAAATCTCGCAGTTTTTTGCAAAAATTCATTGAAAAACATGACTTAGTTGTGCCATTACTTGCCGCTAAAGGGTGGGATCCCGTTACTAAACGTCTAGTTATTGATGCTGATTTATATGATGAAAATACTCATACATGGGTTCGGAAGCCTCCTGCCGGCATGTCTGTTATACCAACGGCCTGGGAAGCTTATGACGAACTGAATAAAAGAATAAGTACTTCTTATCAATCAAAAAAAGGCTATGTTGAAGTGTTTGTTAGCTTCTATTCACCGGAGATGGCTGCAAATTGGTTGGAATGGCTAATAGCTGATCTTAATGAGTTTTGGAAGCAACGCGAACATGAGCAAAACGTAAAGCGTACTCAGTTTTTAGAACAACAAGCTGAGAAAGCTCAAGTGAGTGAACTAAGAACTGTATTTTATCAGTTGATTGCAGAGCAAACGAAATCAAGTGTGCTATCTGAAGTCACTGATGAGGTGATCCTAGAATCGATGGCAAATGTGATTGTGCCTGAACAAAAATATAGCCCCTCACGTTCTTTATTATGTTTAGTTGGCTTTTTTATCTCATTAATTTTATCAATATTCATTTCAATGGTTTATTGCGTTATGAAGCCGAAAGCTAATGCCTAGGTCAATCATAAAATGATGATGACCTCCTCAAATGCAATAACTAACAGGAGCTATGCCTCTCCTGTAGTCTATTTACATTACACTACCTTAGTGATGATGGCTGTTTATTTACTGGCAGATATGATGTCGGGATTTACTTTGATCACTTTTGGTCTTGATCTTAAAATTTCCTTAATCTATAAGACGCCGCTATTTCTTTTTTTAGCACTACTTATTGCTCGCTATAATATTCGCTGGTTTTTAGGTATTTTAGGTATTTTAGGTATTTTACTTATTGGACCTACAGCTAAATTCTTTCAATATGTTGACTTATCAGTTTATTTTTCTGATTTTGGTTATGCAGTTAAACTACTAATGCCAATCACTGTGTTTGCATATTTTGCTCAACTTTATCGTATCGCCCCTGATTTTGCTTTATGTTGGACCAAGCGAATTTTGTGGTCAGCATTTTTTATACTGAGTTTTAACTTCATTTTAGGTGCACTAGGTTTTGGCCGCGGAACATATCAGTTAGAGGGGGACGACACGGCGGGTACGACAGGATTTATATACGCAGGTAATGAATTAGGGCCTGCATTTCTTGTTGTATTCGGTTTTGTTTTGCACCAATTATGGAATCATAGCAAGAAAAGATGGTATGTCCTGTGTGCTTTATTTACATTAGCTGCTGGTTTGCTGGTTGCAACCAAAACAGCAATGTTAGCTGCTTTTCTTCTTGTTTCATTTATTCCAATTGTAAATGAGCGACATAATATAATGAGGCTGACTTGGCTGAAAATTAAGATCCTCGCACCTTTCTTTTTGGCTATTATTGTTATTGTCATTGCCATCAGTGAACTACTAGAAGCCATTGGCTTATATGACCGTATGATGTTCTTCTATCAACAAAGAGGAATAATTGGAATTTTATGGTCTGGTAGAGATATTTTTATTGATCGTATGTTTGATGTCTATCTTCATCAATCAAATATTTTTTACCAGTTTTTTGGCCATGGTACTTCAATCGGTAAATTGCATCCATTAGGGTTAAGTGGAACTGAAGTCGATCTAATGGATTCTTTAACATGGTTTGGTTTTTTAGGAGCGACACTTTGTATTGTGTTTTATGTCACTCTTTTCTACAAATCATTAAAATTAACATTGAGGCGTAATTCAGTATACGCACCATGCTTACTTATTGTTAATTCACTGTTGCTTTTATTGTCTCAGCTAAGTGGACATATTTGGATGTCTGGTACGTTAGGTATTTTATTCGGCGTAATCAATAGTTTATTATTTTACGAATTGCAACAACTAGATAAGTCTAGTCGTTCTATATTAGGAAAGGATCTGTAAATGAAAGTAATGCTAATTTTTGGAACTCGACCTGAAGCAATTAAAATGGCTCCACTTGTGATTGCGATGAAGGAGCATCCAGATATTGATGTCAAAGTTTGTGTGACTGCACAGCATCGTGAAATGCTTGATCAGGTTTTAGATTTATTTGAGATAGTGCCTGATTATGATTTAAATATCATGAGCTCAGGACAAGGTTTGACTGAAATAACGTCGAGGATATTATTGGGTCTTAAACCTATTCTCGAAAAAGAGAAGCCAAGTATTGTACTCGTACACGGTGATACATCTACGACGCTTTCAGCGACTTTAGCGGCATTTTACCAACAAATTCCAGTAGGTCATGTTGAGGCTGGATTACGCACTGGTAACTTATTATCTCCTTGGCCAGAAGAAGGCAATCGTAAATTAACTGGCGCAATTGCAAATCTGCATTTTGCACCGACAGAAACATCTGAAGCAAATTTGTTAGCTGAAGCCGTACGGCCTGAGTCCATTTACGTTACAGGTAATACTGTAATTGATGCGTTACTTTGGGTTAAAGATAAAATCACTAATAATCAAAACTTTAATGCTGAACTTGCAGCCTTATTTCCATGGCGTAATGTTGAACAGCGTATGGTTTTGATCACAGGTCACCGCAGAGAAAGTTTTGGTGATGGATTTGAGCAAATTTGTAAAGCTATTGCTGATAGTGCATTAGCTTTTCCTGACGTTCAATTCGTTTATCCAATGCATTTAAATCCAAATGTACGCGGTCCTGTTAATAAATATTTATCAAATATTTCAAATGTTGTACTAATAGAGCCATTAGATTACTTACCCTTTGTCTATTTAATGGATCAGTCATACCTTATTCTGACAGATTCAGGGGGAGTCCAAGAAGAAGCTCCTTCGTTAGGAAAACCAGTGTTGGTTATGAGGGATACGACAGAACGTCCTGAAGCTGTTGCTGCCGGTACAGTTAAGTTGGTTGGTACTAACGCTGAGAATATTGCATATAATTTGAATATGTTGCTAACAGACTCTATTTCATATGATGAAATGTCCCGCGCACATAATCCATATGGTGATGGATTCGCGTGTCAACGTATCATAGATGCTATTCTCAAGTTGTAATTTTTAATGATACTGGTGCTATTGTGAGAATTATTGTCTTAACAAGTCGCTATCCTTCCGAGGATAGTCCATATAGTCATATGTTTGTTCATACCAGAAGTATGCAATATCTTGCTTCTGGTTGCAGTGTTACTGTGCTTATTCCTGCTAAGCATGAATCCAAATATGTGCTTGATGGTATAAGTGTAGTTCTTGCACCAGTATCAAAACTCGCATCTTTTATCGATACTGCTGATCGAATAATGATACATTTGCTCTATCATAGAATTGATACTGATACTGACGCTGGTTATTTGTATGATGCTGTATTGAAAAGTAAAATACCAACTCTATTTTTCATTCATGGTGTTGAAACTCAGACAATTTGGAATAGTCGTCGAGAGGATATTAGTTGGCTCTCTCCCAAAACAATTGCAAGATTTGTTTATCGAGATTTTTATCTTATAAAGAGAATGATCAATACGCTGAAGTCTTTCTTAGATATAAGTTTTCCGTGTCGTTTTGTAGCACCATCAAGATGGATGCTAGATGAATCATATCGTCATACTGGGCTTGATTTATCCAACAAATCCCTGATTATTCCCAATGGAATTGATACTAGTCATTTTGAGTTCAGGGATCTTTGGAATAATAGGTTTAATATTTTAAGTATTCGCCCATTATATTTAAAGGGAAAGTATGCAATTGATTTGCTTTTAGAGTCTTATACTTACTTACCAGATAGTTTTCAAGGATGTTTATATGGCAAAGGACCTGATGAATATTTAATTCAACAAAAAATTAATCAATTAACTAATAAAAAAATAAAATTGATACCAAAATTTTTAAATCAGAATGAAATACCTAGGGTTCATAGCCTGTATGGTATTTATGCAGCCGTAACAAGAATGGATGCACAGGGTGTTTCAATGTGCGAGGCTATGGCTTCTGGTTTGCCAGTTGTCTCCTATGATACTTGTGCAATTCCAGAATTTATTACTCATTTTGATAATGGTTTACTCGCAAAAAGTTATGATGCAGCTCAATTTTATAGCTATATAGAAATGCTTGCTGATGATAGAAAACTATTCGATAAAATAGCGTCGAACGCTCGTTATTCAATGGAAAAAATTGATATACGCAAGACAACTCTTAGAGAGTTAAGTGAAGATATCTGATGAATGACTTAAATAAAGTACAGATATCAGGGTTTAGTATTACTCCATATCCTAATATTGATACTGCTGTTCAGCTCATTTTAGAAATGCATCTAGATAAGGGGCATATGGCTATTGCCGTTAATCCAGAGAAAATTATTCATGCTATGGATAACTCGGTATTAAATTCTATTCTTCATCATTCAGATATTCTTTATGCGGATGGAATTGGTATTGTTAAGGCAATGTCAAAGAAAACTGGCACTCTTCATCATCGAATTCCTGGATGTGAGCTATGGGAGTCGCTAATGTGTGAAACGGGTAAATTAAAATTACCTGTTTTTATCATTGGTTCCTCTCCAAGTGTTAACCTACAAACATGTAAAAAATTACGATCAGTTTATGGTGTTAATATTATTGGATACCAGCACGGATTTTTTGATGATGAAGATGATTTAATTAATCGTATTATAGTTAGTGAAGCAAAGATCGTTACAGTGGCACTGGGATCTCCTAAGCAAGAAATTTTTATTAATCACTGTCGTGAGGCTGGTATAAAGGCTTTCTTCATGGGAGTCGGTGGTACTTACGATGTATTTACGGGGAATACGCAAAGGGCACCTAAAATTTTTAGGAAATTAGGTTTAGAATGGTGCTTCAGACTTATATCGCAACCAAGCCGGATATTTAGACAGAAGCGTCTTTTAATATTCTTCATGTTATATATTCGTAATAAACTTTAGATGGTTTGATTTTGTCAAAGTATAACATTTGTAATGTATTTAATTCTAAATGGTGAAGTTTTGAAAAAAGTTAGGATTGATAAAATAATTAGCCCATTTGATTTAGAAGATGCTGCCAGGATAGTTAACTCAGAGCCAGGTTTATATCTCTCAGTTAATCTTCAGTCAGTAACAGATAGATCACTGATGGAGTTGTTGTCATTTGAAAATGTCATCGGCTATGTTGATGGCGTCGGTGCTCAATTCTATTTGCGTAAATATGGTGTTAAATTTAATAAAATTCCAGGTTGTGAGTTGTGGCTGAAATTATTAGAGCAGAGAAGTGACAAGAGATGTTCGATTGCTATCATCGGTGCTTCTTCAAATGTGAATGAAAAAACGGTTATGCTTCTAAAAGAGCAGTTTCCAATGCATAGTATTGATTATTATGTTGATGGATATAGTTTCGAGGAAGAAAAACTGCTGTCTAAAATAGCAAGTCATGACTTCGACTATATTTTTATATCGTTAGGGCAACCTAAACAAGAGTATTTAGGTATAAAAATCGCAAAAGTTAATCCTAATGCCGTTATTCTTGGTTTAGGAGGATCCTTTGATGTATATTGCGGAAGTGTGAAGCGTGCACCTAAGTTTATGATCTATATGAATTTAGAGTGGTTATATCGAATAGCGTCACAGCCGAAACGAATACCAAAATTGATCCGAGCTTTTTTTAAGGCAGTTTAAATCTATTTTTCGATGTTATCATTACTGAATTTGGACCAACATTATGAAAATGGCAGTAATTTCTTCAAGATACCCTAGTAAAGGCAATATTTACTCCCACATGTGGGTACATGCTAGAGCTAAAGAGTTTGTTAAGAACGGTGTTGAAGTTTGTGTTTTTGTTCCCTCTAAAACAATTGAAGAATATAGCTTCGAGGGTGTGCAGGTGATAAAGGCACCTGATTTTGATATAGCAAAACGGATATTAAATTTCCAGGTCGTTTATATACATCTTTTGAGTATTTACCCTTATCCCAAATTGAGTGGTTGGCCTATTTACAAGAGTATAATTAAAAATAAAATTCGTTGTTTTATGTATTTACATGGAAGCGAGGTACAAAGTACTGAACGATATTCTTTTGATGATGAAAAGAATTTTTACTCCTTGGCTGTTAAATATTATAAACGTTATATTTTCTTACCGAGAATGCGTATGTTTTGTCAGTATGTTGATCAGTCTGGTGGTTTTTTATCTCCCTCTGTGTGGATGCGTCAGGAAGCTGAAAGTGAACTGAAAATCAGTTTGAACAATGTGAGTATTTGTCCAAATGGAATAGATACTGAACTATTTGATTTCATGCCAAAATTTGAAAATGTAAATAAAATGCTTTGTATTAGACCACTGTCGAGTAGAAAGTATGCCGTAGATACGGCTATTGAGCTTCTAGCATTGCTTCCAGAACATTTTACACTTGATATATATGGCAAGGGTCATCTTAAAGAAGAACTTCTTACACTCGCAAGAAAACTTAATGTTGAAAATAGGCTTAAAATAACAGAAGAGTTTATAGATCGTGTTGAGATACCTAGATTAATGTCGAATTATGGTACTTTTTTGGCGACAACTCGCATGGATGCTCAAGGTGTGATTATGTGTGAAGCGATGTCTGCAGGCCTAATTACTGTTTCATCTAATAATACTGCTATTCCTGAGTTTGTTAAGGATATGGAAACAGGTTTGTGTGAGGATAACTTGTCTACTGTTGCAAAAAATCTGGTATTAATTAGTACTGATAAAGCACAGTTTGACTATATTACTCAAGCATCAAGAGCTTTTATTCAGACGATTAATATTAAGAATATGACCGAGAAAGAGTTAAGTATTCTTATCTGATTGTTAAAGGCCCTACAAGAGGAACTTGTTTTGGGCCTTTTGTACTATAATAATTTATGTCTTTCTTTATACTCCCAATATACCCAAATCCAGTTATTATAAATAGAATTAGCGATTAAAATACATAAAAGTGGTGTCATTATTGAAGTGTTGTTAAGTTCAAACATTATAAAAGTCGACAATGTAATAAGTATACCGGTTGTTATTGTTGTTTTTAAGAATGGAATATAGTTGCTGCAAGAGATAAAGTTCATTGATATAGTTCTTATGCACTCAAATAATGAGTTAATTGTAAAGATTAACAATATGATGACTGCAGGGAGTTCTACCTTTGAACCTATTAATTTAAGTAAGAATGGCGCTAAGACGATAAAAGAAAGTGATCCTAGTACAAATAAAGCTATGCTATAAATATAAATTTTATTCTGTAAATTTATTGCAGATTTAACATCTCCTAGCTGATATAGTTTGTTTAGATTTGGTGTGTTTATTGACATGTATAATAGTGATAGTGAAATAATTACGCTAAAAATATTTAGAGCTAGTGAGTAACTTCCTGATATGTTAGGTGGTAAATAATTTGCAACAAGAAGTATTGAAATTTTGGTTGATAAAAAATTTCCTAAACTTACTCCGCCGATTTTTGAGGCATTTGGAAATATTTTTTTTGTAATATCAATATAAGAATTATTTTCTAGTGTAGTGAGGTTTTCGAAAATTTTGTTGTTATAAATTTCAATTCTAGCCTGTATAAAATAAGCCGCAGCTGAAATTAATCTTGCGATTGCAATAGAAAGTAAACCGTAATCAGCCATAATTAATAAAATAGCTATAACAAAAAATGAAATATTGGATATGCTGCAAGTTTTATATATTGAATTTATATTGTTTGTACCAAAAAACAAGGCGTTATAACTTAAGCAAATTAAGCTTATTAAAATTGATAGCGAGTAAAGTAGCCATTCAATGACTATATTTATGTTTGATTTCGCAGCTATATCTTTTAGGTAAAATATATAGCTAAAAAAAAGAATTCCAGCGGCTAATAACGTGATTATATTAAATATCATGCGAGATGAATAATATAATTCACTAAAAAGTCTTTTGTTTATTTCTTTTTTTACTACCTTACTTATTCCTTCTTTTTCTATTGTTTGGGCACCTGCTAAAATATAATTATAATGCCTAGAAAGTGCTGGTGTTAGACCAAAGTCAAATACAACAATAAGTCCAAAGAATGCTACAAATAGCATCCATATATTAAATTCCTCTGCACTAAAATTATGTAGTGCAAAGGGCATAATAATTAGGCTACTTGCAATGCTTGTAAATCGAGAAAAGTATCCCCAAAAAAGCGTTTTCAATTTTTAGCATTTCCTAAAGTTAATTTATCATGTGCATATAAAGTAATTCCAGCTATGAATGCAATTGAATAATGAACAGGATATTTTATCTCAGCTTTCAAAATGTTAGTTATTTTGCTGTTTTTCTGATGTAGACAATATCTAATATAGTTACCATAGAACTTAACTTTTGCTTTACTATCGACTTGAGATAGTAAGTTTTTATTGTTAATGACGCGTAGTAAAGCTAATGCGGTACCATAGGGATTAGACATTGCAAGTTTTGAATAGTTATTACTTATACCTGTATCTTGGTATTCGACAACTTTAAAATTATCATTTACACAAAAGTATAAGTATTGTTCATCAAAATCTAAGGTAACATATCCTTCAGGCATAAATTTTTCACCTGTTATAACTGGGTATTCTTTATTATGTAGAAGAGTAGTCCGAATGAAATCTGCTCTATCACCTTTTAAGTTAAGTTTGTAGTTATTTCTCAGAATAGTGGAGTACATTGGGGATGTAGGAAATAAGTCACCTAATACCTTGTTGTTTTTATAATTTATACAGTGTCCAATAATTCCTGCAATTTTATTATCATCACGTATAAGAAGCCAATAATCTCTAATTTTTGTTAGTGCATCAGGAAGCAGTAAATCATCAGAATCTAAAATCAAAAAAAGCTCACCCTTTGCCTCCTTAAAAGCATAGTTTAAACAACTATGTTTGCCATGGTTTTCCTTTTTTATATACTTTATATCTAATCCTTTTGTATGCTCAAAAGATAAAATAATTTCTTCTGTATTATCTTTACTTCCATCATCTATCAAAAGCCACTGTATTTTAATTGATTCACTTATGTTTTTTTGTAGGCTTGCATAAAGCCTAGCCAGTAGCGGCGCTCTGTTATATGTAGGTGTACATATTGTAAATAGTAAAGCCATTAATAATTCTCTAATTTAACTTGTTGAAGCTAGAACGTAATTGTTAAAACCACACACCTTTTGTATCAATAACTACTTTATTTTCAACTTTTGAGTATGGTATTTTTTTGAATTGGTCATGGTCAACCAGCAAAATCAATATATCACAATTAGCCAGTGCATAATCTATACTTGTTAACATAACTTTGTTCTGTAAAACAGCTGGTAAACTGTCGATGAAGGGCTCGACTACCATTGCGTTTATAAGTGTTTCTTCTAAGAATTTGGTGACAATATTTAGAGCAGGACTTTCCCGCAAATCGTCAATATTGGGTTTAAATGTCAGTCCAAAAAAGGCTATTTTTACATCAGATAATGATTTTTCATGGTTCGTAAAAATGAAGTCAATTATACTTTTTTTTATTTTATTTAAAACCCATATAGGTTTGGAGTTATTAACTTCTCTGGCTGCACGGATTAATTTTGCTTCATCAGGGCTTTTGGATATGATAAACCATGGGTCAACGGCTATGCAATGTCCTCCGACACCTGGACCTGGCTGTAAAATGTTAACTCTTGGATGGTGATTTGCAAGAGAAATAAGTTCCCATACATTGATGTTTAAATCATCACAGATCATTGATAGTTCATTGGCAAAGGCAATATTGACGTCCCTGGATGCATTCTCTGTTAATTTTGCCATTTCTGCAGTGCGGGCATTTGTAATTATGCATTCGCCTTGGACGAATATTTTGTATAATTCAACACATCTATTAGAACATTCTTGCGTTATTCCACCTATTACGCGGTCATTTGAAACTAACTCTTTTACAACAGATCCTGGCAATACTCTTTCCGGGCAGTACGCAATATTAATATCTGCAATCTCATCACTTGATTGACAGGGAAATGTTAAATCTGGCCTTAGCTTTGATAGCCATGTTGAAATTTTTTCTGTTGTACCAACCGGTGATGTTGATTCTAATATGACTAAATCTCCAGCTTTTAATACAAGCGCAATAGACTTGCACGCTTCATTGATATAAGTCAAATCAGGTTGATAGTTTGCTTTAAATGGTGTGGGTACTGCTATTAGAAATACATCTGCAGGCTCGATAGTTAAAGAGGCTCTTAAGTAGCCAGAATTCACAGTTTTATGAACTATTTGGTCTAGCTCTGGTTCGACAATATGAATTTCTCCACGATTGATCGTGCTCACTATTTCTGGATTTATATCAATACCAATGACATTAACATTTTTTGATGCAAACATTGCGGCAGTTGGCAAGCCAATGTAGCCTAGCCCTATAACAGATATAGTTTCTTTCATGTCGTAACCTATTGAATTTATTGTTTTAAAGGTTTGCCCTGTTTTTTTAAACAAATCATTCTACCTAACTGTATCTCTAATCACAAAGTGTTTTTAGTAGTGTTATATTGTGTTTTATTTGTGATATATTATCTTAAATAATTTGTTTTAATTTTTTTGTTATTAGGTTTTGCCAAATATATTTTATTTGCTAATTTTATTCTATTTAGATTTATATATTTTTTTATATGTTATTTTAATTCTTCGCTTTTAAACTAAATTGGTTTCTTATGACTATAAAAGTTCTCGTTACTGGTGGTGCAGGCTTTATCGGTTCTGCTTTGGTCAGGATGTTGATTGAGCAAACGACGTGTGTTGTGATCAATTTTGATAAGTTGACCTATGCCAGTGATCTTGAGTCCTTAGCCTCTATTGCCAATAGTGAGCGTTATCATTTTATTCAGGCTGATATCTGCAATAAAGCGACATTAGACCAAGTTTTCCATGATTATCGGCCAGATGTGGTGATGCATTTAGCGGCCGAAAGTCATGTTGACCGCTCAATTGATGGGCCTGCTGAATTTATCCAAACCAATATTGTGGGCACTTATACCTTGCTTGAGGCTTGTCGTCATTACTTTCAAGGCTTGACTGCCGATAAGCAAAAAGTGTTTCGATTCCATCATATTTCCACCGACGAGGTCTACGGTTCACTCGGTGATACTGGACTCTTTTCTGAGACGACAGCTTATGATCCCAGTTCTCCTTATTCGGCGAGCAAGGCATCGGCGGACCATTTAGTTCGAGCTTGGCATCGCACCTATGGTTTACCGATAGTTATCACTAACTGCTCTAACAATTATGGGCCTTTCCAATATCCTGAGAAACTGATCCCTTTGATGGTCAATAATGCATTGGCCGGAAAACCGTTACCTGTCTATGGTAATGGTCAACAAGTGCGTGATTGGTTATATGTAGATGATCATGTGCGTGCCTTGTTTCTTGTTGTGACACAGGGCAGAGTCGGTGAGACCTATAACATTGGTGGGGCTAATGAGCGTAACAATCTAGCGGTTGTGTACCAAATTTGCGATTTACTCGAAGAGTTAGTGCCCACTCACGGGCAAGCTTATGGGGTCAATGGTGTTGGTTTTCGTGGCTTGATACAACACGTGACTGACAGACCCGGGCATGATGTGCGTTATGCCATTGATGCGAGTAAGATCCAGCGGGAGCTTGGTTGGCAACCACTTGAATCCTTTGATTCAGGCCTTAGAAAAACGATTGAGTGGATAGTGGCTCGCTATCATAAAGCGTAAATTGATTAATATTGCTGAATTTAAGCGTCAGTACCGTAACGAGCGTAGGTAAATTTGAGGCTGGTTTTTGATTGCCTTAGAAGCAAGAACTGCTTTTTATGGTTAACAGGCCGTAATGGTGACGCTAAGTAATTGACTTGGCGCTGTCGTGACTAATTTTATATCTTGGTCTGGTTTAATGATAAGTATGTCGTATGGCATGATCTTGATGCTCTCCCCATTATGCTCCCATATCATTGTATCTAAACAGCAGAGTAGTTGAACGATAGGCGCTTCTGTCTTGTTATGGTGTGCATCGATGGCGGTGTTCGATATGGCTGCATGTTTTTCGATAAATATGCCATTAACGTTGAGCCTTTGAGTCAGCACTTTAAATGCTGCGCGTTTGGTCATCACATTAAAATCAATAACATCACTACCTAATAGTTTGCTTGTTATTGAGGTTTCACCTGCAAAGCAGAATGGGTTATCTGCGGGTGTAAGCCTCTTATATTCAGTTGTATCTGCGTCTCCCAGTATTCTTTCTTCTCCCCTAAGGTCAATCAGCTGTTTTGCCTCTTCACGATTATTGATGTTGAGTTCAACACCATCGCCTTCAAGGATAACCAGTTGTCTGTCTATGCCAATAAATAAGGAAAAGGGTCCGTTGCTACTAATGCTGGCTATGCTTATTCGATAATCAAAGTTGGATAAATCCGCATTACTTGGGGAAATAAGTAACTGTTTGGTACTGCCGCCGCCATTTTTCCATGGTGTTGATGGGCAATCTTGGTAGCGGATCAGTTGCGTGTGTTTATCTGAAGTCATTCCTTCGTCTCTGTATTTACCTTGAGGTTTATTAATGATGCTCGCTCATCCTTGAGCGTATATTTGTTCTGCTATTGTTTCTTTTTCAATACATAATTAGCGGCCAGATCACCGGTAATTCTTTTGCCTTCAGTATCTAACATGATCAGCTGATTTTCACCGACCAGATATTGTGTACCATCTTCCAAGGTGATTTTTTGGCCTTTCTCATCCCACGCTGTTTTGCCCATCAGTTTTAAAATCTTCTCATCTTTGCCCAAATAAACCGTTTCTTGAACAAAGCTATTATCAGATTGTAATGTGATCAGGGTTTGAATACCTTCGCAACTGGCGCATGGCAACACACCTTCATAGCTGCCTGCCCAATCGAGTGAATTTTGACTAGTATCGCCGACAGGGACGGTTTTAGCGGCTTCTGTTTGAACTTGGGTCGTATCGACTGCTGTGTCTTCTTTTGGGGCTTCAGAGCAAGCCGTGGTAAATAAGGCCAGAAGTGCGATGCAACATAGTGATTTGTTCATAGTGGCTCCAATAGAATTTCGGGGTGTTACGGGTTAAGTGCATTCATCATACCCGCCAAGACTGGCTTAGCCTAACTTTGGCTATTCCTATTTTATAACAATAGCTTAAGTTGTACTTACGTGTATTCCAAGTGGCGAGAGTGTTAGTGATTAGCCTAAAGTCTGTAACCAATAAGATGATAATTTATCCTTTGAAACTAGTCACTTTCGAGATTGAATCTATACTAAAGCTTAACTATTCATCGTAGACGGTGGTTCTGTGGCGTTATTTAAGAAAAGTGCTGATGTTATCGAGGATAAATCCCATAAGCCTAAACAAGGCATTTGGAAAGTTGCCATTATTGATGATGAGCCTGGGATCCATGAGGTGACTCGATTTGCCCTGAAAAATCTGACCTTAGATAATCGGGTATTACAGTTCTATTCCTGTTACAGCGCTGCGGAAGGCTTAGCGTTACTTCAAACCGAAACGGATATCGCATTGGCTTTTATTGATGTGGTCATGGAAACCGACCATGCCGGATTAGAGCTCGTTCAAAAAATCCGTACTGAATTAAATAATCACAGCACCCGCATCATTTTACGCACAGGCCAGCCGGGACAGGCGCCTGAAGATCAAGTGATTCGTGACTTTGATATTAACGACTACAAGGCCAAAACAGAGCTTACCGCGGCTCGGCTTAAGTCTTGTGTCTACACTTCGCTGCGTTCCTATCGCGATATTAAAATTATCGAGCAAAGCCAAAAGGGGATGGAGAAAGTCATTGCCGCCTCTACCTCTGTGCTTAAAAGCCATACATTGCATAATTTTGGCAGTGCGGTACTCGAACAGACCCTGCAGTTACTCAATCTTGAAAGCTCAGCCCTGTATCTCACGAGTTACCATCAAGACCTTTACCTCGATACCCAAATGAACCTACTGGCCGCCACGGGCGATATGGTCAGTTACTGTGAAGGTGGCAGCGTTGAGACGCTACCAGGGGATGTACGTGAGTATATTATTGAGGCTATTGCGCTAAAAACCTCGCTCGTTCGTGACAATATTTACGTTGGATTTTATGAGCTAAGTGGCCATGTCACCAGTATTTTATATTTGCAACACGACACTAAGTTAACGGATTTTCAAGTCAGTATTCTTGAGCTATTTGCGGCCAATGTGAGCTTAACCTTCGAGAATTTGTCGGGCCGTGAAAATGTACAGCAAACACAAAGGGAGCTGATTTTAATCATAGGCGATGCCATTGAACAGCGCAGTAAAGAGACGGGAGCCCACGTACGTCGGGTTGCGCGCATGACTGAAATGCTCGCGATTGCCATCGGCATGCACGCGGACTTTATCGAAACGATTCGATACGCTGCGCCTTTGCACGATGTAGGTAAAATAGGTATCCCTGAGAGTATCTTACATAAGCCAGGCAAGCTTGATGCCGAGGAATGGGCGATCATGCAAACCCATGCCGAGAAAGGCTATAACTTGCTCGCCGGCTCAAATCGTATTATTGCCAAAATGGGCGCCAGAATTGCTTATACCCACCATGAGCGTTGGGATGGGAAAGGGTATCCCCGTGGAATTGCCAAGGAAGAAATCCCCATTGAAGGCCGACTCATGGCGATTGTCGATGTGATTGATGCGTTGCTTTCCAAGCGCAGTTATAAAGAGGCGTGGTCAGTCGATGCGGTACGAGAGTATATTTTGGCGCAATCGGGTAAGCAGTTTGACCCCGTATTGTGTGAAGCGAGTTTAAAATTGTTAGATGCGTTTGCCTCCCTACATATCCATATTCCGGACGAACCGCTATGACCCGAATGCTTGATCGAATCCTATTTGATGTCAGTAAATCTCAGGTTATTGATGAGGGCGATCTCATTCAAGCATCACAACTTATAGTGAGTTCAATCTGTAAGGGATTACAGATCACGCGGGCGGGTATTTGGTTGTTTGGTCAGGATAATCAGACTATCGCTTGTTATTATTTACTCGACCACCAACAGCCGCAAGAAGCGTTAGTGCTCACTCGCGCGCAGTTTCCCCATTATTTCAGCCTACTCGATAATGAGCGCACTATTGTCGCCAATAATGCCCAAACCGATCCCGCCACTAAAGAGTTTGTTGAAACCTACCTGAAACCGAATCAGATCACCTCTATGCTAGATAGCCCCATTCGACACCACGGCAAAATGGTGGGGATTATTTGTTCTGAGCATCAAGGTGAGGCGAGGGAATGGACGCGGGATGAAAAGGCGTTTGCTTCGGCACTGGCCGATCTGTTTGGCCGAGCCATGAGTGCTAAAGAGATACTCGAATACCAGCAACAGCTCAAACTCATTAATGCCGATTTGGAGCATCAAGTTGAACTGCGAACAACGGAGCTCGAGACGGCCTTATCAACCCTAAAATCGACCCAAAAGCACTTAATTGAGAATGAAAAAATGGCCGCCTTAGGCAGTTTAGTCGCCGGTGTGGCCCATGAGGTCAATACGCCGTTGGGTATCGCGGTGACATCCGTGACCCATTGCTTGGATGAGTTGTCGTTACTAAAAGGATCATTCGAGAAAAACGATCTCGATGAAGAAAAGTTTGTCAGCTTTATCAATACAATGCAGGACGGTTTATGTTTAATCGAGCGTAATCTTTCCCGCGCTGCTGAACTGGTGCATAACTTTAAACGTACTGCCGCAGATCAATCGATATTAGAACGTGAGCACTTTAATTTAAAGAATTATATTTTCCAAATTTTTAGTTCGTTAAAGCCTTTAATGCGTAAGAAAAACATCACCTTAAAAGTTGAACTCGATGACAATATTTTCATTGATTCTTACCCAGGAGCGATCGCTCAGATCTTTACCAATTTAGTTGCTAACAGTTTTCGCCATGCTTTCCCCGATGACTTTGCCGCAGATAAACAAATTGATATTGTGGTTGAAAAGGAGGGATCACGAATCAAGATGACGTATCAAGACAATGGCATCGGCATGTCCGATGAAGTGAAAGCCAAAGCATTCGAGCCATTTTTCACCACGGCGCGCCAAAGTGGTGGCACAGGGTTAGGGATGTCGATTATTTATAATCTGGTCACCCAAAAGCTCAATGGTGATGTTTCACTCTTCTCGGCACCAAATCAAGGGTTACGTATTGAGATGCTGATCCCCGAAAGTAGTAAGGGCGTAGATTAGTCAACACTCAGTTCAGCAAAGGCGTTTGTCTTGATTGAATGGCTCATGTCCTGTCATCCGTTCTTCCGGCTCGTCGTCTTTTATATGCTACAATCTGGACACTTCACCTAGCTTATCAATCTTAAATATTTCAATGAGAAAAGGCATTTTACTGGCGGGCGGTACTGGCTCGCGTCTTTATCCTATGACGCAGGTTGTCTGTAAGCAATTACTGCCCATTTACGATAAACCTATGATTTATTATCCACTTGTCACCCTGATGCAGGCTGGTATTCGAGACATCTTGATCATTTGTACTCCCCACGATTTACCGCTATTTAAGGCATTACTCGGTGATGGCTGTCATTGGGGACTTAAGCTGCAATATGCCGTGCAAGCCTCTCCGAAGGGATTGGCGCAAGCGCTTATCATCGCCGAGCCATTTTTAGCGGGTGAAGCCTGTGCGCTGATTCTTGGGGATAATCTATTTTATGGTCAGCACTTAACGGCAAATTTGCAACATGCTTGGCAAACCCAAGCTGGGGCGACCGTTTTTGGTTACCATGTGGCGAATCCTAAGGCTTACGGTGTTGTTGAGTTTGATAATGTGGGTAAAGTGCTTTCTATTGAAGAAAAACCTCAACATCCACGCTCACGTTATGCTATGCCTGGGTTGTACTTTTTTGACGGTCGGGCGGCCGCATTTGCAAAAACGGTTTTACCTTCGGCAAGGGGTGAGTTAGAAATTGTCGATGTTATCACTCGTTACTTGGCCTTGGGAGAATTGCGGGTCGATATTCTTGGGCGGGGGACTGCTTGGTTAGATACTGGCACGCCGGATGCGATGGCTGAGGCGACACAATTTGTTGCTGCCATTGAGAAACGACAAGGTTTAAAAATTAATTGCCCAGAAGAGACTGCATTTCGCAGCGGTTGGATCAATGCACAGCAATTAACTGAATTAGCTCAGCCTTTACTCAAAAGTGGTTATGGTGAGTATTTGTTCGGCTTAGTCAATAAGCAGGTATTTGATGAAATGTAGCGCAACTGAGTTAGCCGAAGTACTGGTGTTTGAACCGCAAGTCTTTGGGGATGAACGCGGCTTCTTTATGGAGACGTTTAGGCAATCCTATTTTGATGCCTGCTTTGCACTGCGGGGATTAGAGTCATGTGTGTTCGTGCAGGAGAATCACAGTCGTTCGCAACGTAATGTCCTGCGAGGCTTGCATTTTCAACGGCGTAAACCGCAGGGGAAATTAGTGCGGGTCTGTGCAGGGAGCATTTTTGATGTGGCCGTCGATATAAGGGCCGACTCGGCCACCTATGGGAAATGGGTTGGGCGAGTGCTATCGGCAGAGAATCATCTGCAAATGTGGATCCCACCGGGCTTTGCTCACGGTTTTTATGTTCTTAGCGATTATGCTGAAGTTATTTATCAATGTACCCAATATTATGATCCTGAAGATGAAAGTGTTATCGCGTGGAACAGTGCTGAATTTGCCATTGATTGGCCGTTAATTACCGCACCGATTTTATCCGCGCGAGATAGTCTCGCCAGTGCAGCATCATAAAGCCAGCCTCGTCTTGTATTAAAAGGAAGGACAAGGCTGTGATATCGCCTAAAATGGCACTCGGTGTGTGGATTTCGGCAACCGATTGGGGCGAGGGCGGTTGGGATTTATCCCAAAGCCTAGTGTTGGCAAAAGCATTAGAGAGCAAGGAGTTGTGATTTTATTCATGTGAGTACTGGTGGGCTAAGTTCACTGCAACAAATTCCTGTCGCTGAGCACTTTCAAGTGCCTTTTGCTGAGACCATTAAAGCTGAGGCCAATATGCCTGTGATCGCCATGGGATTAAGTCACCAATAGAGTAGAGCGCTGGGTATTACTTAGGGTGACTTAGCATGATTTTAGAATGTTAAGGTACCAAATACTCATTGGGAAGTTCAGTCATGTCCTTAAGATGATGGTTTTTTGTCTAAACCAAAAAACGCTTTAAGTTCGTCAATTTGCTCCATGGCATCTTTGTAACCTAAGTCGATTAATGCGCTGGTGTAGGTTTTTTCGAATAGCAGGTAGGACACGATACTCGAGTCGGATTGCCTATCAATGCCGATAAAACCGAGTAAGGTTTTTACTGCCCATGGCATGTCATCGTAGAAGCGGGCGGCAATTTTACTGAGGTCTTCGCTGGGCTTGATGACTAAGGTTTTAATTGGATGCAAGGCCAGCTTGTTGCGGCTTGACTCGGGAATGAGACTTAAGGTGTTATTGATCCTTTCGAGCCGCTCAAGGTCACTGTTTAAGGTATCTGAAAAGATAGTATCGAGCAGGTGGCCTGCTATGGTTGCTGTTTTCGGGTGATACTCAAGTTCCATTGGGAAGTGTTTGTGTGGGCTCTCTAGGTTAATGACTAAGAGTTTTTCTGCGCCTAAATGGATAGGGCTTGAGAGTGGTGCTAGCTGGTGGACTGAGCCATCGCCATAATAGGCTTGGTTGAGTTTAATTGAGGGAAACACCATAGGGATGGCCGAACTGGCGAGTAAGTGCTCAGTATTGAGCATCATACGTTCGCCGCTGCGCCGAGCGCGGGTCCAGTTTTCGATATCCCGTGAAGCTTGGAAAAAACTCACCGAACGTGAGTTGTTGTAGCAAGAGGCATCGACACTGAGCGCTGTGAGTGCGCCGCTGCGAATATTACGGTCGATACGTTTAAAATCGATTAATTCATTGAGCAGTTTTCGCAGTGGATCGTTATCGAGCAGACTGCCCGCATCGGTATTTACCTTATCATCCTGCATGCCTTTGAGAGCCATTTTCCCAAGATGGCCAAGCACGCCTGTGATGGATGCGCGATAGACTTTGCGAGTTTCAAAATGGCGCCACACCCATTCGAGCTTTTTGACGCCAAGATGAAAACAAGAAGCATGAGTGGCAATAGAAGTGCCATTGATGGCGCCTGCCGAGGTGCCACAAATGATTTTAAAGGGAATGCCATGATTACGCGGATAAAGTTGGACCAGTGCTTTTAGCACGCCGACTTGATAGGCGGCTCTTGCGCCGCCGCCACCTAATACTAATGCAGTTGATGTAGGCAATCTTCAGACTCAATTTATTGTTTTAATAGTTTTATTAAAGCAACGCCCCCCTATAAAAAGCAAGTCGGTAGACTCAATTAGTTGCAAATTTCGATTTATAGTTTATTCGATTGCTGCAATATTTCGCTTTAAATAATTAATCCGCTGTAACCTTGGTCGTTTGGCTGAGGCCAAAACAATGCTCTGCTGTTGGAAACTCAGCGGTTCTCACTTCTCTGGCGTATTCGGCGCAGGCGTGAGTGATTAAGGGGCTTAGGTCGATATAGCGTTTGGCAAATTTAGGCGTGTAGTCAGAAAATAAGCCTAAAATATCCTCAGTCACGAGCACTTGGCCATCGCAGGCGGGTGAGGCGCCAATGCCGATTACGGGGATTGAGACTTCTGCCGTTACTGTGCGCGCCGCGAGTTCGGAGGTGCCTTCTATCAGTATGCTAAAAGCGCCAGCCTGTTCAAAGTCTTTCGCTAAACTAACTAGGGCTTCGATAGCGGCAGCATCCCTTGCTTGGGTTTTAAATCCACCTAATTGATTCACGTGCTGCGGCATTAATCCTATGTGTGGCATCACAGGGATCCCTCGCTGGGTTAAAAAGCGAGTGGTGTCGAGCATTTCTGCGCCACCCTCGAGTTTTACCGCCTGCGCGCCAGTACGTATCAACACTTGGCTGGCATGTCTAAAGGCTTGCTGAGGCGATTCTTGATAACTTCCAAAGGGCATATCGATAATCACACAGGCATGTGCTGCGCCGCGAGTGACAGCAAGGCCATGATTAATCATCATTTCTAAGGTGACCCCGAGTGTAGAGTCTTGCCCATAAACCACCATGCCGACGGAGTCGCCGACAATAATCATATCCACATGGGGATCGATAAGTTCCGCCATCGGCTTTTCATAGGCGGTGAGGGCAACTATGGGGGTTTTACCTTTCATTTTTTGTAAGGTCACGGGCGTGACTCGGTTTTGATTCATGTGGATGCTCATGTCATCTCCAATCTGTTAAATCTGAGAAGGCATGTTAGCGCTTGCAGCTTTGGTATTCGCTCGATAGATTGACTTAATGTCTAGATAAAAAGACACTTCCTAAAATAAAAGGCGTTGCTAAATTGGCGTTGCTAAATCGAGAGGCACGCTAATACGAAAAGAAGCTTCGATATAAAAATCACCTTGGGCGATAACACCTTGAATCAAGTAACTGACACTCCTTTATCTCAGCAACACATCACTCAGCACACTCAGGTCGCACCTTCACGTTTAGCCGCCGCAGGGCTAAGCGCGTCCATCATGTTGCTTAAGCGAACACTCAAGCCGTTTGAACATGTGCAGCGCCATAGTCATTCTTGGGGACAGGTCATTTATGCCAGCCAAGGTGTGTTGAGTGTGATCACGCCTGCGGGGCGTTACATAGTGCCGCCTGAACAAGCAGTGTGGGTGCCTCCCTTTGTCGATCATGAGGTTATCGCGCTAAGTCTGGTGCAATTGAGCAGTCTGTATTTGGATGACACCCAGATAGGCGGGTTTCCATCCGACTGTACTTGCCTGAGTGTGAAGCCTGTTTTGCAGTTGCTACTGCAAGAGGCTAATGCGTTGGTGAAGAGTGAGGCTGGGCTGATTGATCCCGATTTTAAGGATAGCGTTATACGGCTCTTGATGGTGATCCGTGACTTTATGGTGCTCGCGCCTAAGGTCGCATTAGATTTACCTTATCCTAGGGATAAAAAATTACTGCACATTACCGAGGCTTTGCTGGCGGATCCGAGCGAGCTGCGCACTTTGGTGGATTGGCAGCGGGAGGTCGGCGCCTCGGCCCGCACGTTAGCGAGATTATTTAAACAGCAAACAGGGCTGACTTATAGCCAATGGCTGCAAAGGCTTAGATTGCAGGTAGCGATTCAAATGCTCAGCCGAGGTGAATCTGTGCTCACCACAGCGTTATCCTTAGGTTATGCCTCGGGTTCAGCCTTTGGGTATATGTTCAGACAGTTAATGGGTGTTGCTCCGAGTCAATATTTGTTAGCGCAAAGTACCTTGCTAAAAGTACAGTGCCAAAAATACAAAGATAAACAGCCACAGATAAAAAAGTAATGTCGCGAGTGATCGACGAAGGTCATTAAAAGTCCAATAAAAAGCCAAGAAAAAACGCACTTAAGCGGGGCTTAAGTGCGTTTCGTTTTGATCGTTAAACTTTTCTACATTTCGCGTTGAGGCTTAGCCTTTCACTGTGTTTTTAAGGAAGTCGAGCAGTTGATCAAATGGGATATCTTGCTTTTCACCGGTGCGGCGGTTTTTGTATTCAAATACCCCAGCGTCGATATTGCGATCGCCAATCACCACAGTGTGTGGAATACCGATCAGTTCCATATCGGCAAACATTACACCTGGGCGCTCTTTACGGTCGTCCAGTAATACGTCAATACCCGCTTCGCTTAAGTCTTTGTATAACTGCTCGGCGATATCGGTGACTCGGTGCGACTTGTGCATGTTCATTGGCAGAATGCCCACGCTAAATGGCGCAATCGCTTCTGGCCAAATGATGCCACGGTCATCGAAGTTTTGCTCGATGGCTGCGGCCACGATACGGCTTACGCCGACGCCGTAACAACCCATCAATAGCACCTGTGACTTGCCGTTTTCGTCAAGTACAGTCGCGTTCATCGATTTAGAGTAATTAGTACCCAGTTGGAAAATATGACCCACTTCGATACCGCGTGCCATCGCATACGTGCCTAAACCATCAGGTGTTGGCTCGCCTTCGACTACGTTACGGATATCGGCAACCTGCGCTGTCGGCAGATCGCGTTCCCAGTTGATACCAAAGTAATGTTTGTCATCCACATTCGCACCAGCAGCAAAATCGCTCATGACACTAACGCTGTGATCGATAACGATAGGGATGTTAAGACCGATAGGGCCAAGTGAACCAGGACCTGCGCCAATGGCGTCACGGATCAGCGCTTCTGATGCCATTTCTACTGGTGATGCCACTAAGTCTAACTTGTCGGCTTTGACTTCGTTGAGTTCATGGTCACCGCGAACAATCAGTGCCACTAACGGCGTCGCTTCTGATGCGCCCACGACGATCAAGGTTTTGACAGTTTTAGTGATATCCAGATCAAACTGCTCAACCAATTCAGCAATGGTTTTTGCATTTGGGGTATCGACTAAACGCAATGCTTCAGTGGCTACGCCGCGTGGTTCAGTTGGCATAGGTGATTCAGCTTTCTCAATGTTAGCCGCGTAATCGCTGCCCGTTGAGTAAGCAATTAAATCTTCACCGCTTTGTGCCAGAACGTGGAACTCGTGTGACATGCTGCCACCGATAGAACCCGTATCAGCTAAAACTGGACGGAAAGCTAAGCCCATGCGCGTTAGAATGTTGCTATAGGCTGTGTACATGGCCTCATAGGTTTCATTCATGGTATCGACGTCAAGGTGGAAAGAGTAGGCGTCTTTCATCAAGAATTCGCGTGAGCGCATCATGCCAAAACGTGGACGAACTTCGTCACGGAATTTGGTTTGGATTTGGTAAAGATTCAGCGGTAATTGCTTGTATGAGCTGACTTCTTTACGAATGAGATCTGTGATCACTTCTTCGTGGGTTGGCCCCAGTACAAAGTCGCGGTTATGACGATCTTTAAAGCGCAGCAGCTCGGGACCAAACTTTTCCCAACGACCTGTTTCTACCCACAAGTCTGCCGGTTGCACCATAGGCATTAGAATTTCAATTGCACCGGCTTTGTTCATTTCTTCACGAACAATGGCTTCGACTTTACGCAGTACACGTAAGCCCGTGGGGAGATAGCTATAAAGGCCCGACGCATTACGACGGATCATACCCGCACGTAACATTAATTGATGACTAATGACTTCTGCGTTGGCAGGAGTTTCTTTCTGTGTTGATAGCAGGTACTTGCTGACGCGCATTACCGATGTCCAAATTTGAGTTGAATGGTCGCCATTTTATCACCTGCTTTGATGATGTCACCTACGTATTTAGGTTAAATTCAACTAGCTGGGAGATAAATAGCATTTTTTGATGTTTGATAACGGATAACGCAAGGAAGAGCGCTGTGCTGTTAGAGCGTGACTTCGTCACTGCTAGTATCAAGATTAACCTTACTGCTTACTTATCCCGCCTATCGCCAATTATTTTGGCGGGGTTGCCTGCCACTATCGCCCAGTCGGGCACATCTTTCGTCACTATGCTGCCCATACCCACCACAGCGTGATCGCCAATGGTCACACCATCGACTATGCCTGCCTGAGCGCCAATCCACACATCTTTACCAATAACAATGCCTTTGGAGTTGGCAGCTTGTTGATATATGGGCGTATCTGGCGCCATGCCATGGTTGAAGGCATAAATAGTGACATTATTAGCGATGCGAGTCTGGCAGCCAATTTGAATACCGACTCTGCCGCCATCGAAGGAGCAACCATGATTAATTGCCACTTCGTCTCCTAGCGTGATTGGGCCGTGTAAAAAACAGTCGGCGGCGATCATGCAGCGATTACCCATGCGGATATCGCGATTGGGTTCGGCAAATAACTGCGCTTCGGGGGCGATAAAACAATGCTCGCCGATGTTGACCGTTTCGAGGGAACAAAGTCTTGCTTGAATCTCATCCTGCCAAGGTTTTGCCCAGACTAAATGTTTCTCTTTTAAAGAGAAATACAGCCACGGCATCCAAGAGAGCCGCTTTTTATGCTGGCTTTGATAATCAGGCAAAGATGCTGGTTCTGAGCTAGGCGTAGACATTTAGCCACATTTCCCCGGTTTGAGTTCCAGTACCAAGATGTATTCTTGGTCATTATCATCGACCGCCATGTGCCAAAATACATCTAAATCATAGAGGGCGACTTGGTATAACTTAGGATCGTCCTTGGCTTTTTTATAGGCGGGGCGCGGATCTTGACCCAAGACTCCGCGGATAAGTACGGCTAAATCTGTGTAGGTTTCCTGCTGGGCGTAACGTTCAATCTGTGCCTTGGCATTATCGGAATACACCACTGAAATCAGTTTTGGGGCGTCTTGAGCAATGCCGCCGACAGCATCGGTAATCGAATCCGAGAAAGGAATGTAAGGCTTAATATCGATAATCGGCGTGCCATCGACCAGATCCATACCGGAAATCTCAAGGCAAACTTTGCCCTTGCGCTGCACTACGCCGTGCAGTTTCACCACAGACTGACCAATGCCATTGGGGCGAAAAGTGGAGCGAGTGGCGAATACGCCGAGTTTTTCATTGCCGCCTAATCGCGGTGGCCGTACTGTGGTTTTCCAACCTTGGGCAAGATTTTCATGGAAGCAAAATAGCAACCAGAGATGGGAATATTGCTCTATGCCACGCACCGCATCGATATGATTGACATGGGGTTCGAGTTCGACATAGCCGCGTGCCTCAACGAGTCCGGGTTGTCTTGGAATGCCAAACTTTTGTTTATACGGCGTGCGGCATGTCGCTACTGCGACAATTTGGTTGGTAAATGTCATGCAAAAAATTACCTAAAAGGGTAAGTATAACAACCGCCTAAGCTCATCATTCTAAGCTCATCATTCTAAGCTCATCATTAAGGCCCATCTTTGAGGGCTAATTATGCAGCGTTATCCATTAAGCGTTGGTCATGAAACATCAGCCATTAAGCGGTTGATACGGGCAATCTTAGATCATCGAATCGCGAGCAGTGTGTTGCTCGCGTGGGATTTACTCTGCGGTAGCCGTTTTAACTGCTTGGCCGACGCACAGGGCGCGGCTGATACAACCTTGGGCGGCTTCATCTAACATCACACATTGTTTGATGATAATGCCGTTAGCACCTTTATCTGCGGCGTTACGGCGGGCTTCGGTTCTGGCATCGGCTAATGACGCAGGTACGCTGTTGACATCGGGCTGACAGGATTCCCCTTGGACCAAACCTTTTAATTCGTAATGACCTTTTGGCAAGGTATCGCCTTCATAGAGGGTGACATCGGATGCCTTGAAATAGTCATTGATCGCCTCACCGTCCAAATTACTGTTAAAACTGTAGTCGCTTGCACAGGCACTGAGCAGTAGCACTAATGCACTTGAGAGGATAATTTTCATGGTTTGACCTGAGATTGAGGAGAAAACTGCGCAGCCCTAGTAGGCTGCGCCGATGCGATATTATTATCTGAGTAAATTCTACCGCTTAAGGTACTTTTGATAAAGCTGCTGATGGCGATTATTCAGATCTATCTGCCGTCCTTCAATCCAGATAGCCTGAATCTTATTGGTCATTGGGTCGAGAATGTCTCCCTCGGACAATACAACACTGCCTTGGTATCCCACGGCAATCGCCCCTAAATCCTCGACACCTAACAGTTTTGCGGCATCTAAGGTGATGGACTTAAGCGCTTGCTCAGGCGTTAAACCATAGGCAGCGCTATAACCTGCTGCATAGGGTAAGTTACGGCTGTTCCAATCCGATGAGAACCCTAGGGCGAAGGGAATTCCGGCATTAGCGAGCAAGGAGGGGATTTTAAAGGGCAAATCCACTGGTTCATCTTTACGCTTAGGCAGACTCAAGGTATGAGGATAAATAACCCCCGCCTTAACTTCCCTCAGGCTTGAGGCCAAACGCCATGAATCGTATCCGCCGACAATCACCAATTTGAATTGGTATTTTTTTGTCAGGGCAATCACTTGCTCAATTTGACCAACACTGTCGGCATGGGCAAACAGTGTCGCTTTACCTTGGTATAGCGGCAACATGGCCTGCCAGCGCAGGTTGTTGGTTGCAGACTGTGGATCTTCATTCTTGTTGTTTTTACCGCTGGCCTTATCACTTAAGAAATAGCGATAGCCATCCTCAAAGGCGATATTGAGCTGGTCGATTGCTTGCTGATTTTTCTCGATGGCTTTGGCTTTCTTTTTTTCATCTTCTGGCATGCGTTTAATTTGCGGCCAGTAGACATGGAACTGTCCTGCACTGGGTGTCAGTGCATCCTCAATCGTCCACGCATCAAGATCCACTAGTACCGATTGGCCAGCAATACCATCGCCGCTCGGGACGATTTGCGCGTGGGTAATGCCGTTGAACCGTATGGTCGGAATGAGCTCCGAATCCGCATTGTAAGCTGTGGCTGTACTGATCTGCGGATTGATATAACCCACCTCGGCGTTATCGACCGTGGGGCGGCTCATTTCAATTTCAACTAAGCCTAAGCTGGTATCGAGGGCAATTAAGCCCGGATATAAGTGTTTACCGCTAGCATCGACGACTTGAGTGTCACTGGTTTCTGCGGTTGCACTGTTGATTTGGCTGGTGAGTTGAGGTCCAACGGCCGTGATCTTGCCATTTTCAATCAAGACATCAGTATTGCTGAGCACGCCTTGACTGACTGTGTGCACTGTGGCGTTTTTAATCAGTACGCTGCGACTTTGTTTAGGAGTAGGCACGATATCGCTGGCCATCGCTGGGGCCAGCGTGGTGCAAATCGCGCCCAGTAGCGCCGCAAACAAAACGGGTTTAGATGAATGTTGCATTATTTGGCTCCCTCATGAGTGTGGCCCCATGCTTGATAGTGGGTGTCGCAGTGCCACTGTGGCTCGTTAAGTGGCGTGACTTTTTCACCCGCTTTGGCTTGATCATCACTGCTGAGAATTTTTTGGATAAGTGCGGCGCGCTCGTTGACGACTGCTTGCTGGGTAATTTGGTCTTGGTCGCGGTCAAAGTAGCGTTTTCCTTCAACCCATGCCTGTGTCACTTTGGCGTAAATCGACAGAGGCTCTGCGTTCCACAGCACGATATCGGCCATTTTCCCTGGGGTGAGTGAACCCACAAATTCATCGACTCTTAATTGCTTGGCTGGATTAATAGTGACCATGTTCCAAGCATCTTCCTTCGACATATTGCAATACATCATAGACTTAGCCGCTTCTTGGTTGAGTCTGCGCTGCATTTCATAGTCGTCTGAGTTTATGCTGGTGGTCACGCCTTTGTTTTGCATCAAACACGCATTTTGTGGAATCGCGTCGTACACCTCAAACTTATAGGCCCACCAATCGGCAAAGGTCGAAGCGCCAGCGCCATGGGCGGCTAGTTCACTCGCCACTTTGTAACCTTCGAGCACATGGGTAAAGGTTTGCACTTTAAAGTGATAAGCCTCAGCTAAGCGGATAAACATCAGGATTTCTGACTGCACATAGGAGTGAATGTGCACATCACGCTGCTGATTTAATACTTCGGCCACTGCTTGCAGACGGTAACTTGGGCGCGGTGCAACGGTTTTTTTCTTATCGCTGGAGCGCAGATTATCATAGGCTTTTAACGCATTTTCATAGGCGATGGCGGCATCGAAGGTCTCTTCAAATAAGGCTTTGACTCCCATACGCGTTTGCGGGAAGCGCTGCACAAATTTCTCGCCCCAATTACTCTGTTTGACGTTTTCACCTAAAGCAAACTTGATACTGGCGGGCGCGTTAGCAAATTTGAGTTGTTCGGCTGGCTCACCCCATTTCATTTTGATCAGTTGCGATTGGCCGCCAATTGGATTGGCGCTGCCGTGGAGTAATTGCGCGCTGGTGACGCCGCCCGCTAAGGCCAGATAGATTGAAATATCGTCGGGATTAATAATATCGCCAATGCGTACCTCAGAGGTCACAGCATCCGTGCCTTCGTTGGTGCCACCATTAATGGCGATATGTGAGTGTTCATCAATAATGCCCGCAGTAAGATGTTTACCTGTTGCATCGAGGACTTGATAACCAGAAGGCGTACTGAGTTGCTGGCCAATTTTTTCGATGCGGCCATTGGCCATCAAGAGATCGGCATGTTCGAGAATGCCTTGCTTATCCGAGGTCCACAGGGTGGCATTTTTGATGTGCAGCTTCTCGACCTTAGGTGCTTCGCTCAGTCCATAAGCAACGTTAGGGAAGGTGAGGTGACTCACTAGGCTCGTGTTGGCTTTATCCTTGGGTGCTTGATGGTCATCTTGAGTGGCATTATCAACCGCTGCAGTTTGCGCTATCGCAATACCGGCAACATTTGTGGTGCGACTCTTGGCATCGACCATACGACCTTGAATGCCGTCATCTGCCATCCACAGCGTAAAGCGGCTAAGACCATTGATGCCCGCGGCGCTCAAATCGGCAGTAAAGCTTAATCGGCCGTCGTCATCTAATTTAAGTTGGGTGAGCGCGATACTTTGCTCGCCACTGCTTAAGCTGCCTTGGATTTTGGGTTTATCACCTTTGCTCGCATCTTGCAGCGATAAATCCAGCGTGAGGTTATTGAGGCTTAATTGGTAATCCCCCAGTAATCTTGCTTGGTGCAGTGAGCGAAGACTTTGCTGCTGACCTTGCAACCAAACACTGTAGATCTGGCCATCTTTAAAGATATTGCCTTTAGTGATAACAAAGTCTGCCATGTAACCGGGTGCGAGTTTGCCAGTAAAATCTGCGGTGCCTGTCATCTCGGCGGCTTGGGTGGTCAGTGCAGCTAAGGCTTGATCCTCACTCAAACCTTGGACAATGGCTTGGCGCAGGCGCGGCCAAAAGGCATCTGCCTTAATACCAAATTGTGTTAGTGCGAAAGGAATACCTGCTTTGGCAACTTCTGCTGGATTGGTTGGCGCACGTTCCCACTGTCTTAAATCCGCCAGGGATACTTCGCGATCGGCATCATCTGTCCCGACATCGGGCGCCTGTGGATAGTTTAAAGGTAAGATTAACGGGTAGTTCAGCGCCTTTAACTCATTGATGCGCGAGTATTCTTGACCATTACCGAGCAGGTTGGCTGGCAATTTATGTTCTTTGAGTAAATGGGCGGCACGCAATTGATCGTTGAGATTTTTGGTTTCAAAGATAATTTGCTTATCGGCTAAATTATCTAAGCGCTCAAAGGCGATATTAAATTCGACTTGATTGTTTATTGCGCCATTGGCCGATTTGTTTTTATTTTGGTTATACCAATTGGCGTCGGCAAAGGTTTGTCTAATAAGCGCAATACTGCCCATTAATGATGACGGATAATCTTGTTCAGATGAGCCTTTATCAAATGCCATAAAAGGTTGACTGCGGGCACGATAAATCACTTCGTTGGCGGTTTTGTCTGCTAATGACAGACTGACAGCCGTCCCTCGGAAGATTCCGTCGAGTTTGCTACTTTGCACACTCGTAAAGCCATTATTGATCCACTCTTTAGCGCGTTCTTTATTGGGATAAACGTAATTAAACCATTCTTTTTCAGAATGAATTGCACCATTGTCTGCATTGCCGCCGATACGTTTAATATCGTAGACAGGACGAGTGAGCCCAAGTTTTGGATATTCGAACTCAATCCCATAATCGGTGAAAGGATCGATAAATCCAGGGTAAATAGTATAACCACTCAAATCGATTTTAAATGCACCAGCGGGAATGTCACCGTGCTCAATAATGGCTTTAATTCGATTATTTTCAACCAATAAAGTGGCATCGCTTAAACGCTTACCCGGCGTAATGATTAATTCAGCATGGGTAAAAGCCGTGAGTTTATTGGAGGTTGTCCCTGTATTGATTTGGGCATATGTGGTCTGTGAGACTAAGCTAGCGATCATGCTGCAGCTTATAATTATCTTATTGTTTATCTGCATTATTTTATTCAATCGGGTGAGGGTGAATAAAGAGTAACTGAAAGCAGATGTAAATACTAAGGTTGAATTGTAACGCAATTTGAGCGGGAATGAGGCGTGGGATTAACGCTTGTTGTTTTAGATTGCAGCCAATAATGGATATAAAAAAGCCCGCAATGAATGCGAGCTTTTATGCAAATAGGTGTTGGTTACTCGAACCGCCACACCGAATTGGATTAGATTAAGAAATCTTCCATAGAACGACCTTTGTTGATCTCGTTCTTAAATACGGTTGGCATACGGCCTTGGCCAGTCCACTGAACCATTTCACCGTTAACTTCGATTTGGTATTTAGCTGGACGAGGAGCGCGTTTTTTCGCGGTTGCTTTAACAGCTACGCCACCTAAGTCATCAATGGATAAACCAACGGCTTCCATTTGTTGACGGATTTCTTCAATCTTAGCATTACGAGCTGCCATGGCTTGTTCTTCTTCCTCAGCCATAGACTCGCGTTCTACTAAAATTTTATCTAATTTGTCGGCTAAATCACGTAACTCTTCAACGCTAAGTTCTTTAACTGCTGCTTTAAAACGACGGCCGTGAGTTAATATCTCTAAAAATTCGCTCATATCTATTTTCGTCCCACTCTAATTTTTAATACAGGATAATGGTGAACAACAGCTAAATGATAGAAACTAATATAGCTCGAATCAAATAAAATTATGCATTTTAAGTAAATTAAATATTATTTATATTTTGAACTTTTCTTATTTCCTCAAATAAGTGTTCAAAAAAGTAGCCGTTGCTGAGGATTAAAAAATGCAAACAGGCGTTTGACTTTGGTTGACGTTAACGTTAACAGGACGTAAAGTTGCTCTATCCTGCATTGGTATTAACCAATGTTTTGTCCATGTACATGAAAGTGTAGGAAGGAAACCCTATGAAAGTATTGGTGCCCGTTAAGCGCGTTGTTGATGCCAATGTGAAGGTCAGGGTCAAAGCTGACAATACAAGTGTTGACACCGCAAACCTAAAAATGGCGTTGAACCCTTTTTGTGAAATCGCAGTAGAAGAAGCGGTTCGTTTAAAAGAAGCGGGTAGCGCTACTGAAGTGGTTGTTGTCAGTATTGGTAATAAAGCCGTTCAAGAACAATTACGTACTGCGCTCGCATTAGGTGCAGACCGTGCGATCCATATCGATACTGAAGATGAACTGGTGCCAGTATCTATCGCCAAATTGCTCAAAGCGGTACAAGACAAAGAACAAGCCGAACTGGTGATTTTTGGTAAGCAATCTATCGATGGCGATAACAATCAAACCGGTCAAATGTTCGCAGCGCTGATGGATATGCCACAGGCGACCTTTGCTTCTGAAATCAAATTAGAAGGCCATTCTGTGCAAGTCGCTCGCGAAGTTGACGGCGGTATGCAAACCTTACTTATGCCGCTGCCTGCAGTTGTGACTGCCGATCTACGTTTGAACGAACCTCGTTATGCTTCACTGCCTAACATTATGAAAGCCAAGCGTAAGCCATTAGAAGTCTTTACTGTGGCTGATTTGGGCGTGACGTTAAAGAGTCACCAAACGGTTGTGAAGGTCACTCCGCCAGCAGAACGTAAAGCAGGCATAATGGTAGCGTCGGTAGCTGAGCTAGTTGAAAAGTTAAAAAATGAAGCGAAGGTGATCTAAATGGCCATTTTAGTATTAGCTGAACATGATAATGCCGCACTGAAACTCGATACGGCAAAAATCGTCACTGCCGCCCGCGCCATTGGCGATGAAGTGCATGTATTGGTTGCGGGTCACCAATGTGGCGCGGTTGTCCAAGCTGCACAGGCACTACAAGGCGTTAGCCAAGTGCTCGTTGCCGATGCTAGCGTGTATGAAGCGCATTTAGCGGAAAATTTTGCCAAATTGCTGGTGGACTTAGCCCCTAACTATAGCCACATTCTGGCTTCGGCTTCGAGCTTAGGTAAGGACACGCTTCCGCGCGTGGCGGCATTATTAGATGTTGCGCAAATCTCTGAAGTCATTACCGTCGTCAGTGCGGACACTTTTGTGCGCCCTGTGTATGCGGGCAACGCCTTAGCGACAGTGCAAAGCCATGATGCTATCAAAGTGATGACAGTGCGCGCCAGTGCCTTTGATGCTGCGCCAGAAGGTAACAGCGCGGCTGTGACGACACTCGATAAAGTGTTTGAAGCGAGAACTCAGTTTGTTTCTCAATCTTTGACGGTATCAGCTCGTCCAGAATTAGGTAATGCTGGCATTATCGTATCTGGCGGCCGCGGCATGGGCAGTGGTGAAAACTTCGGCATGTTAGAGCAGCTTGCTGACAAGCTCGGTGCTGCGGTTGGCGCATCACGCGCAGCCGTTGACGCGGGTTTTGTGCCTAACGATTTACAAGTGGGTCAAACTGGTAAGATTGTGGCGCCTAATCTCTATATTGCCGTGGGTATTTCTGGCGCGATTCAACATTTAGCGGGCATGAAAGACGCGAAAGTTATCGTTGCTATCAACAAAGACGCGGAAGCGCCTATTTTCCAAGTTGCCGATTATGGCTTAGTTGCGGACTTATTTGAGGCGGTTCCTGAGCTGATCACAAGTCTCGGTTGATTTAATCTGTGATCTAGGTCACATTAAGTGGCTTTGCGGTAGCATCTGCTAAGCCGCTTATGTTTTTATGTGCCTCACGCCCGCGTACGGGCGTTCTTAGAAGTAGAGGCGCGCCAAATATTAGTAGTGATCAGTAGGGTGATTCCGTTGATCGATTGCGAAAGGATTTGGTGCCGAAGTGGTTCGATTTATCACGATCAACTGCTGGGGTTGCACTTAATAGGTGCAACACTGCCATAGTATTTTCCGATACGGATGTTGGAAATAGTTACTATGGAGCGCTACTGATAGGACAGGTGACCTTGGGTATCTATTGCCTTTCCCCACCAGTTCAGTCGCCCTCCATTCGTATTTAACGAAGATAATAATCAATGACTGTTATGAATTATGCCGATTCGGCACTTTCCTTGTTGCCGCCTGCGGTGGCTATTGTGTTGGCGATCTTAACTCGCCGTGTACTGCTTTCTTTGGGGTTAGGGATTTTAATTGGTGCTTTATTGCTCAATCAATTTTCACCTGTAGCGACGGGTGAATTTGTATTTAATGGCGTTAAAGGACTTTTTTGGACGGGCGAAGGCCTTAATTCGTGGAACTTATATATTCTCGGTTTCTTAATTGTACTGGGAATGATCACAGCGTTAATTACCGTCAGTGGCAGCGCGCGGGCTTTTGCCGATTGGGCGCGTTTACATATACGTAATAAACGTGACGCTAAACTATTAACCATGTTTTTAGGTTGTGTGGTTTTTATTGACGACTATTTCAATAGCTTAGTCGTAGGTTCGGTCGCTAGACCTGTTACCGACCGTTATTATATTTCCCGCGCTAAGTTAGCTTATTTATTAGATTCGACTGCCGCTCCTGTGTGCGTTATTTCTCCTGTATCAAGTTGGGGCGCCTATATTATTGCGCTTATTGGTGGAATATTAACGGCCCATGGTTTTGCTGATACGGGTCATTTGAGTATTTTTATTCAAATGATCCCAATGAATTTCTACGCAATCTTCTCTTTGTTATTATTACTTTTCGTAGTCTTTATGGGATTAGATGTTGGGCCAATGCGCGAGCATGAACTCAATGCTCAACGTGGTAATTTATACGATGAGTCAAAGGGATTACCGCCAGGGGCGAATGCGGATTTACCCGAAGCCGAAACTGGTAAGATCTTAGGATTATTCCTGCCGATTACTGTGCTGGTATTTGCGACCCTGTATTTTATGATTAACAGTGGCGCTCAAGTACTTGCCGCTGAAGGGATTGAATTTAATATTATTTCAGCGTTTGAGAAAACCGATGTCAGTTCATCCCTTTTCTTTGGTGCATTAATCGGTTTAGCGATTTCGCTGATATTGAATTTAGTCCAAGGCGTTGAGAAATCCCTGATAGTCAAAGGCATAGTGCAGGGCGCCCGTTCTATGCTGCCAGCCATTTATATCTTGTTATTTGCTTGGACCATCGCTGGCGTGATTGGTCAACTCGAAACCGGCAAGTTTATGGCGAGTCTCGCGACGGGTAATATTCCATTCGCCTTTTTGCCAGCGCTCATGTTTGTGTTAGCGGGTATTACTGCGTTCTCAACTGGTACTAGCTGGGGCACGTTCGGTATTATGTTGCCGATTGCTGCGGATATGGCGATGGGAAGTCACACTGGCATGATGTTGCCTATGCTTGCCTCTGTGCTGGCTGGCGCGGTATTTGGCGATCACTGTTCACCGATTTCCGATACTACGATTTTGTCGTCTACGGGCGCGAGTTGTCACCATATCGACCATGTGGTCACTCAGTTACCCTATGCACTGATTGCGGCGTTTATTAGCTTAACGGGTTATGTTGTACTTGGATTTACTGAATCAGTCTCTGCGGGTTTAGTCGCGTGTGCGCTAGTATTTGTGCTCAGTGTTATTGTGCTGAAAATTAAGTCTAAAAGTGTTTAACACGTAAGTTACGACTAATTTTATTTTAAACATGTAGGCGCAATGCCAGTATTTTGAATCTAGAGTTTTGTAACATTGCGAATGCATAAGCATTAAGGCACAAGCTAAGGTTTGTGCCTTTTTTCATCTATAATGAAACGGGTTATGAATAGTAAAGGATAAGTGTGCGACCTAAAAATCATGATGACTACCAGCAGGATGCACTTATTGAGTTCAATCGGGATATCACTTGGCGCATGTTTACTGGTGCCCTCATTTATGTTGCCTGCTGGAGCTGTATTGTTATTCCTTACAATGTGCTATTAGGCAATATTATTCCTTGGGAATTGATGTGGGTATGCTTTGCATTCTTGGCGTCATCTGGCGTAATTCGTTTGAGTTTTGTATATGATTTTTATGTGAAATCTAAGAAAGATCTGCATACCAATCGTTTAGGGCTTTATGTGGGATTGTTAGCCAATAGTGCCACTTGGAGTGGAGTGACTGCTTTTATTGTCTACCATCCAGAGTTTGAGTCTATGGGTCATTTCATTATGGTTATTTTTGGCATTTTATATGCCTTTATTAGCCTGAGTCTCTGTATCGATAAAGTGCAATTACGCATTTACCTCATTAGCTATATTTTGCCCATTTCGATTGCTTATTTTGCCAAACAGGGGAGTGATAATGTGTATATTGCCTGTTTGCTATGGGCCTCTACAGTACCTGTTTATAGGATCGCTATGATGCACCATAGGGAATATTGGTCTTTGTTTCATCAGGCATATTTGTTAAAAAACTACTCGGCTAAGCTCGCCGAATTGGCTCGTACCGATGACTTAACGGGTTTAATGAATCAGCGTAGTTTCAATCAGATTTTTGAACAAGAGATCCAGCAGGCAGTAGAGTCTCGTCAAAGCTATGGCTTACTTCTTGTCGATATTGACCATTTTAAAATGATCAATGACTCTTATGGACATTTGACAGGTGATCATTGTTTAAGCCAAATTGGTCTCAGTTTAAATAGATTAATCGAGGATAATATAAAGGTTGCACGCTATGGCGGTGAAGAGTTTGTGATTCTATTGCCTAATGCAACTGAGGAAAAAGCGTTGGCGTTAGCTGAAACGGTTCGCCAAAACTTGTCTGCGAGTGTTTTTCGTTTTACAGAGCGTGAGTTTACGATCACTGTTAGCGTTGGGGTGGCCGTCATTTATCCACAGCAGATAACGGATGCACAGCGGTTATTTCAATTTGCAGATGAGGCTATGTATGCTGCTAAAGCTGCGGGACGTAATCGGGTTGTGCTATATCAACAATGTTGAGTATCTATCTGATTATTAAAGGTGTAAGTCGCGTTTAAACCGCTCTTTATTTGCCTTAAAGGCACACTCTTTACGTGTTGCATTGACTTAAAAGGATATGGCGATTTAAGTCAGTGCGTCTTGGATTCAAATGTCACTGATGCTCTACATTGGTTAGATATTTAAGGTGATTGGTCTTAAATATAGCGGTGATAAGAAGAACTAAATCTTCAGCCAACAAATTGTTGGCTGAAGATTTATCGCCTAAAGGCATTCAATTGAGTGAAATTAGCTTGTTAGCATCAATTTAAATATTGCTATCTAGCCCGCGGCGTTTTAGCAATCCTTGTGTCGTTGGCTCTTGTCCACGGAAATTCTTGTAGGCTTCCATTGGTGCAATACTGTTGCCCACTTCACGAATAGTTTTGCGGTATTTCATGCCGATTTCACGGTTTAGACCACCTTGGGTTTGCACATAGGCAAAGGCATCCGCCGCTAAAATCTCACTCCACATATACGCGTAATAACTTGCTGAGTAACCACCCGGGAAGGCGTGGGCAAAGTACGTTGATTTGTAACGTGGCGGCACGGCGCTGATATTTAAGCCGTGCTTTTTCAGGGCATTGGCTTCAAACGTGGCGACATCTTGCAACTGTGCATCTGGGCTTAATGAATGCCATTCCATGTCTACGAGCGCCGCAGCCATATATTCTAACGTATCGAAACCTTGGTTAAAGCTGCCGGATTTCAACAGTTTTTGCAGTAGTTCATCGGGAATGGGTTTGCCCGTTTCATAGTGTTTAGCGTAGTTGGCCAACACTTTGGGATGGGCCGCCCAGTCTTCTTCGAAGGTTGATGGGAATTCCACAAAGTCACGGGAAACCGAAGTGCCTGCCAGACTTGGGTAAGTCACTTTGGAGAACATGCCGTGGGTGCCGTGGCCCATTTCGTGGAACATAGTGGTGACTTCGTTGTAGCTGACGAAGGTCGGTTGACCCTCTGGTGCCTTCTTAATGTTCATCACATTAACCACGACAGGCTTAGTGCCTTCGAGGAAGGATTGGCCGACAAACGAACTCATCCAAGCGCCGCCACGTTTGCCTTCACGGGCAAAATAGTCGGCGTAGAAAATGGCCATGCTTGAACCATCGGCATCAAACATTTCGTAGGCTTTTACATCTGGATGGTAAACCGGTAAATCAGGACGCGGCTTTAGGGTCACGCCATACAGCTCTTTAAGCGTGTAGAACACGCCGTCTTCGAGGACGCGGTTAAACTCAAAATATGGGCGAATGCTATTGGCATCGAGGGCGTATTTTTCTTGGCGGACTTTCTCGGCGTAGAATTCCCAGTCCCATGGCGCCAGTTCAAATTTGCCGCCAGTCTTGTCGATCATTGCTTGAATATCGGCCGCTTCTTTCTCGGTATTGGCAACTACGGCTGGCACCATAGAGCCAAACATGCTGTAGACCGCTTCTGGTGTTTTGGCCATTTGCGGCGCTAGACGATAACTGGCCCAGTTTTCATAGCCTAATAGCGCGGCACGCTCAGCGCGCAGTTGCGCTAAACGAGACACTAAAGATGCGGTTTCGTTTTCACCACTTAAGCCACGGTTAGCAGAGGCTTCCCAAATGCGTTGGCGCAGTTCACGGTTTTCCAGTGACGCCAATACGGGCTGACGAGTGGTGTTGGTGATGTTGATTAGATACTTGCCATCGTGACCCGCCGCTTTAGCATCGTTTGCGGCCGAAGTGATTTCGCTGTCAGTTAATCCTGCAAGCTCATCCTTAGACTCCACGACCACGGCGATTTCTTTGGTTAAGCGCAGTAAACGTTGGGAAAACTCGTTGGTCAGTGTCGATTGTTCTTCGTTAAGAGCACGGATCTTCACTTTCTGCTCGTCGGTGAGTTTAGCGCCCGCCATGATAAAGCGTTGATGATAGACCTCAACCAAACGCACAGCTTCTGGGGTTAACCCTAGGTTAGCGCGATCGTTATAAATGGCTTCGATGCGGGCAAATAGCGCTGGATTTAAGTTGATATTGTCCGAGTGGGCCGCCATTTTGGGCGCCATTTCACCTTGGATTTTACGCAGTTCTGGATTGCTGTTAGAACCCGCTAAATTATAAAACACACTTGATGCGCGGCTGAGCAGGGCGCCACTTTTTTCCATCTCGACAATAGTATTATCGAAACTGGCCGCTGCGGGATTATTCGCAATCGCGAGGATTTCTTGATAGTGCTCGGCCATGCCTTGCTCTAGTGCAGGTGTAAAGTGCTCATTCTTGATGATACTAAAGTCGGGCGCTTGATATTGCAGACTACTGACTTGAAACAAGGGGTTTTGGACTTGTACCGACATGGCGTTAGGGGCTTTGCTTTCTGTGTTGCTACAACCTGCCATAAATCCGGCGGTGAGCGTGGCGCCGATGGCGATGGCAATAAAACGTTTACGCATAATTGAGTGACTTCCTTTGAATTGTTGTTTTTTTAGGACTGTAACGTTAGTAACTTAAATGGGACTGAAAATGGCTTGTTATGGGGCTGTATCTAAATAAAAAGGAGTCCCGTGTTGATGAGACTCCTTTGGCGATTTCCTTGCAGGGAAAATCGGTACCGCTTTTTACTGACTATTTAATCATGCGATGATGAAATGATTAATTAGCGAGTAAACTTGTGGTATTTATCAATACCAGAGCTTCTACCTGAGTTATGACATACTGCACAGGATTCAGTCGTTGGTTGTTTAAACCAATCTGCCACGCTAGGAACGCTGAGCTCACCACCGTTGCTCACCATGTGCGCTTTCGCAGAATCAATCGTATGGCAGGCATAGCAGTTCGCAGATACAGGGCTGGTCATCTTGCTGCCGGGTTCCAAAATGTATTGATTAGGAATGTTATCTAAATCAATCGCTTTATCATGGCAGGCAACACAACTGGTGACAGGATTGATCGCCCCTGCACCGTTAGCCGCATTCGCTTGAGTTCCATCCGCTTTCATTTCACCGACTTTAGCGCCATTACCCCAGTGCCAGCTGTGAACCATAGGGCCAAAACCTGCGCCTAAAGCGGCTGATGTGCGTGCCATACCGTTATCGTGACAGGCAATACAGCCATTACCGCCGTCATCGAAGGCCCCATTTTTGTGGAATGCAGTGGCATCGTTATGGCAAGTGGTACAGCTGTTAGCGCTCACTATCTCACGACGCTCAAAGCCTGAGACTTTTTGAGCCGTGACAGGGTTAACGACGTCTGAGTAGGCGGTAAAGGATACGCCCATAGAACCGTCATAACCTGTCGCTCTTAGGCTGCCATTACTTTGATAACGTTGATTGCCATCATATTCCATCCAACCTGCGGTACTGAATGTCACGCGGGCAGAGTAAACATAGTTAGCATTCACTGCGCTGATATCCGTCAGTAAGTGACAGATGTTCTTAGTGCCGTCGGTGTTGTAACCATAGTAATAGTTAGTACGATTACCTGGGCGGCCCACTAAACTGCCATTTTCATAGGCATGCAGATAGGCTCCGGCATATACCAGCGGTTTCTTGGCATCAAATACCAGCGGATCTGAGTAGTTGAAGTTATCTTTGATACTAAAGATATTGCCATCGACATCTTTTACTGTGAGGGTTGTACACCAGCCTGGGGCTGTGACTGCCGCTGCTGCACCTGTTGGTGCATAGTGATCTGTTTTCGTTGAAATATCATCGACTTTAACTGGGGCTGCTAATGTGACCTTGTACTTAGCGCGTATAGCCACCCGTAGAGAAACCTTCCGCATTGACCACTGCGCGACTTACTGAGCCGTGACACACTAAGCAGCCTTCTACGAAGGTGACTTCACCGTCCATACCGGTTGCAACATAGCTTGCATGGCGACGAGGACTTGTGGCGTAATCGACGTGACAGGAATAGCAACTATCGGTTGTGGTGGAATGAGTGCCTTCGGGTTTATTGACCACTAAGGGGGCCGAACGTGCGATACCTGTTGCGCTATTGCCGCCAACGCGTAACCACACAATGCCTTCAGTACTAGGATTGACGCCTAACATTGGGGCCACAAAAGTGTAGTGACCGTCGCCTAAAGAGGTCAGTGTGGCGCCTTCTGTAGCTTGAGTTGCCGCGCCACCAATATGCACATTGTCTGCAACGCCATTGAGAACATTTTCGGTACGGTTATCCTTATAAAACAGTATTTAAGGTTAAATTAAGCTTGTGTTAACAAAATTTAATCATTTGGTGGCTGGTGATGGCTTTTTTCGTGCTAAGGATTAAATAAAGTGAGCTGGAGTTGGTTAAGTCGACGATGGGAGAGTAAAACGCTGGATAAGTCAGCGCAGTTGCAGTAATTCATGATAAAAGCTTAGTCGCTGCTAGTGTTCTGATGTGAAGCGCAATGTTAGACTAGCGGCCAATTTGGCTCCGATGGCAGACGCGTAAGCGCTAACGTTTTTTAAAGGGTATAAGTCTTGGCTCAATTGTATTTTTATTATTCGGCGATGAACGCTGGTAAATCCACTTCCTTATTACAGTCATCCTATAACTATCGCGAACGCGGTATGAATACCTTAGTGATGACAGCCTCCATAGATGACAGATATGGCAAAGGTAAAGTGGCCTCGCGCATCGGCATTGAAACGGATGCACAGGTTTTTAGCAGCCAAGATGATCTGACTCAGATGATTAGCGATGTGCATCAAGCCACGCCATTAAGCTGTGTGCTGGTGGATGAGTGCCAGTTTTTGAGTAAAGAACAGGTTAAGCAGCTGACGCATGTGGTCGATAATATTGATATTCCTGTACTCTGTTATGGTTTAAGAACGGATTTCCAGGGCGAACTCTTTAGCGGCAGTCATTATTTATTAGCGTGGGCCGATAAGTTGGTTGAGCTGAAAACCATTTGCCATTGTGGCCGTAAAGCCAACATGGTGGTGCGCCTCGACGGCGAGGGAAAAGTGATGCGCGAGGGTGAGCAAGTGGCGATTGGTGGAAATGAAAGCTACGAGTCCGTTTGCCGTAAACATTTTCGTGAGTTCATCTGGGATTAGTCTTTGCTAGCTGGGTGTTGTTGGCGGTGAGTTTTTTGTGTGGCTTAATGAGTTGATGTCTTGTTTTACTGAGTGGCAACGGATTTGCTGAGTTGCATGAAAGATATTTATTTTAGTGTTTTTTTGGAGCTGTTTTGCCTAATTCCCCGTCAGAGATGAAGTTCGAAAATTATCGTCCTCGTCCACCACAACCCGAACCTAAGGTGAAGGTTAAGACTCCGCGTAAAGCCAGATCTAAGGGCAGGGTCTGGTTCTTATTTTTTATCTTAATTTGCTGTATCGCACTATTGATTGGTCTTGAAGTTAAAACCTCGTTTTATCAAGCCAAATACATCAATCAATATGCTAAGACGCTCACCTATGAATTAGAAAACTCACCGAGCACAGCGGTGATTTATCCAAGTTATGGCCCTTTCGATGAGCGCCATGGCTATAGCAAGTTACCTCAGTATATTGACAGGTTACTGCAACGGAATTTTCAGGTGACGCAGCAAGTGGCGTTTTCGCCTGCCTTGCTGGAATACGCGCAGCTGGGATTTTTCCCGCCTTATCACGAAAAGGCGCAATCTGGCTTAACGCTGCTCGATTGTCGCAATACCGATTTGTACGAGTTCGCCTATCCTAAACGGGTTTATCAGGACGACGATAAGATCCCCAATGAAATCGTTAATACCTTATTGTTTATTGAAAACCGCGAGTTATGGACCACGGAAGATAAACTCAATCCGGTGATCGACTGGCCACGCTTTGTGGTGGCGGGGATGAGCCAAATTGCAGAGATGGTCGGCATGAATGTGTCCACCGCCGGTGGCAGTACGCTGGCGACTCAGATTGAAAAATTCCGCCATTCTTCCCAAGGCTTAACCTTAAGCATCAAGGATAAGTTATTACAAATTGGCTCGGCCAGTGTGCGCGTGTACCAGCAAGGTGAGAATACCGAACCCGCTCGTAAGCGCATCGTCCAAGATTATTTAAACACAGTGCCATTATCCTCGGCGCCAAATCATGGTGAAGTGCATGGTATTGGTGATGGGCTGTGGGCTTGGTTTGGCACCGATTTCGATACCGCAAACAAGCTGTTAGCATCGCCACAAATCAAGGGTAATGCCGCCAAGCGTGGACAAGTATTCCGCCAAGTGGTTGCGCTGATGATCGCCCAGCGTCGCCCTTCATACTATTTATTACAAGGTCATGAAGATCTTGAAAATTTAGTCGATAGCCATATCCGCTTACTCGGCCAATATTACCTTATTGATCGTGGTCTGCGCGATGCCGCACTCGCGCAGAAATTGCAGTTTAGGGTCACTAAGCCGCAACGAAATACGCAATCGGGCGCCGATAAGGGCGTGAATACAGTGCGTATTCGTACTGCGGGCATGTTAAATGTGGGGCTCTACGATTTAGACCGACTCGACTTAACAGTCAACAGTAGCTTACACAGTGATTTACAGCAGCAAGTGAGTCACTACTTGCGCAGCCTGGCGCAAGCGTCGACCGCTGAACAAGTCGGTTTATTGGGCGAGCGTTTACTCGAGCCAAGCCAACTGCAAAACGTGCTGTATAGCTTTACGCTTTACGAGCGTACCGACACCGCCAACCGAGTTCGTGTGCAGACCGACAGTACCGACCAACCCTTTGATATTAACGAAGGCAGTAAGTTGGAACTGGGTTCAACCGCTAAATTGCGGGTGATGGCGACCTACTTAGAAATCATTGCTGAGATCCACGAAAAATATTCTAAAAAACATGGTATTGAACTGGAATCTATCATTATCGAGCCTAGGGATCACTTAACCCGTTGGGCGATTGATTACTTGATTGTGAATCCTGATAGACGTTTAGATCGCATGTTAGATGCGGCGTTACAGCGGGAATATTCTGCCTCAACCAGTGAGCAGTTCTTTACCGGTGGCGGTTTGCATGTGTTTAATAACTTTAAAAAATCGGAAGATGTTAAAACACCGACACTCTATCAAGCCCTGCAGGATTCGGTTAACTTGCCGTTTGTGCGCCTCATGCGCGATATCGTGAATTACAGCAGTAGTATGCAAAACGAGGGCAATATGGCCCAGTTGCTGCGTAATGATAAAGATCCGCGCCGCGACGAATACCTGCGGGTATTTGCCGATAGAGAGGGCAATACCTTCGTCACTAAGTTTTATCGCAAGTATAAAAAAGTGGCCGCGAATGAGCGTTTTGGGATGTTCTTCGACGGTTTATCCCAGTCGGAGCAACAATTAACGTCGGCGTATCGCTACCTCTTGCCCGATGAACCTATGTCGGCATTTAAGGCTTTTCTGCAGCAAAGATTGCCGCAGGTGAGTTATACCGATGGTCGTATTAAGAGCTTATATAACAAGTACGGCCCTGATAAATATAACCTGCCGGATCAAGGTTATATCGCACGGGTGCATCCGTTGGAATTGTGGGTGCTGGATTATCTTAATCACAATCCCGATGCGAATTTGAACGATGTGAAACAGGCGAGTGAAGCACAACGCCAAGAGGTTTATCGTTGGTTATTTAGGACGCGACATAAAAACGCCCGTGACGTTCGAGTGCAAGTGATGCTCGAAGTGGAAGCCTTCCTCGATATACATCAGCGTTGGGCGCGTTTAGGTTACCCCTTTGATGCTATGGTGCCATCCTTAGGTTCAGCGCTCGGCAGCTCGGGTGATAGACCTGCGGCCTTGGCCGAACTCATGGGCATTATTCAGAATGATGGCTATCGTTTGCCTACCGTGCGTATCAATCAGCTGCATTTTGCCGCGGATACGCCCTATGAAGTGACGCTGCAGAATCAGAACACCCAAGGTGAGCGAGTGATGCGCCATGAAGTGGCACAAGCCTTAAAAGCGGCGCTGGCGAACGTAGTGCAAAATGGTACTGCCCGTCGTTTGAAGGGCATTTTTACCGATGAAAAAGGCGAGATGTTAGCCATAGGCGGGAAAACCGGCACCGGTGATAACCGTATCGTGACTCAGATGCAGCAAGGTAAAAAAGTGGCGACGACTGCTATGAACCGCACCGCGACCTTCGTGTTTTATCTGGGAGATAAATACTTCGGCACTTTAACTGCCTTCGTGCCGGGCAGTAAATCCGATGATTTTAGTTTTACTTCGGCGCTGCCATTACAAGTGATGAAAGGCATGATGCCTATTCTGTCTCCCTATGTGAAAACCGAGCAGGGGATGTGCGTGGTAAACGAATAAAGGCGGTGATTTTCATGCCAAGTTTAATATCCGCAAATTAGCAACCGCAAGCTAACCACAAAGAGTGTTCTTTAAGAATGCTCTTTGTGATTTTTATCGCTTAAACTATCTATCGATTCGTGTAGGAGAGTTATAACGTCTCATACCAAACGATAAAGATTTATCATGAATAATTAAACTGTCCGCCTAAATAGCATTGATTTGGGCCGATTAACGGTATTCTCTGACTTGAAAATGCCCAAAGCAAGACAATTGAGTTACGCAGCATTAATTGTCATTGTTTCCCCAGTGACTCGCCATAAACTCGTCCCTGAGGGCTCTACTAAAACATCCATGTTTTAGAAGGTCACTGGTGCAACAATGCCAATCTTAACTAACACTTCTGCTGTTCGTTCTGCTAAAAAGCTATTGCCCGAAATCTTGCTAGCACTGGTTTGTTCATTTGGAAATTTAAGAACGAGTTGCCCTACAAAATCTCATCTATTAGCCCTGCATTCAGCGCTTCGCCATGACAGTCCAAATCTGGATAGGTTATACAGTCATATCTTAAAACGCTTGTTTTTGAAGGTGTTGAGAGCAACATCCGTACACGATATCCCAATATTCATAATTTAAGTCATTTAAAATCTGCGAAGTATAAGCCGCAACGGTTAGATAATAGGTTTGGAAAACGCGCATGCGTGTTTTTCCATATGGTGTATTTAGCAGAATGCTGATAAGTTCATTACATACAGATAGTTAACTGTGCGCGTTTTCACTGGTCCAACGAGGTAAACGCGCATGCGCACTAATAAAATGTAGGCAATCAAGGAAAATATGAGCTTTCCCAAATATAATCGGACTAATTCTCAAGAAAGGTTAGGAGTAAATGCTGTAGCTGAAGCTATGGCGAAAATTGGCCAGATTTGGCGTGAAACTCCAATGGCTGATGTTGGGATTGATGGACAGATCGAATATGTTAGTCCTGAAGGATTCGCAACGGGAAGGATGATTGCTGTTCAAATAAAGTCAGGCCCATCATTTTTTAAAGAAAGCAAAGGAGATTGGGTATTCCATCCTGAGGAGAAACACCGATTTTACTGGGAAAGATTCCCGTTGCCAGTGCTTTTAGTCATTCACAATCCAGATACCAATTTAAGTTACTGGCAAGATGCCCGTCAGGTCTTAAGGGTTGCCAAGCCATCAGATGCAAAGGGAATTAGCATACCCAAGTCAAATGTCCTACAAACTACCAGCGCTCAAACTCTCTTTGAAGGTTTTGCGGTGTTAGATCAAGAGTTCATGTCAGTCGAAGAAGTGTTGGACTATTTGATTAAGACTAAAAGTGGCAATGCATCCTTTCCCGTATCCTATCTAAATCTATTTTGTTCAGGCTTAACTAATATCTGTCGCTCTTTATATTTTGGTATGGATGTAGCGATGACCGTAGCAGAAGTTGAATTGCATAATCAAAACTCACCTTTTGGGGTCGGCGTGGGTGATTCTGAGCATAAATTTCTGTTTGATTATATAAAGTTCATCGTGCACCAGCGTATAGCTGATGTTGATTTCTCGGATTGCATGATTGATTGGTACGACCGAGAGATGCAGCCATCATTCATGGCACCGCTGACCTCTAGAGGTAAAGAATTAGTCCGACATATCGATGAGTTAGAAGGGAAGTTGAAGTCGGAAGGGAAAATAGAAGACACTGGATACTTACATGCTGCACAAGAGGGGTTTGTGCAGCTCTTATTTACCCCAAGTGAGATACAACGAATTGAACTTACAAATAAAGTTCAGAATGAGTACTTAAAAAATGCCTAACAAACGCATGTTGCCGGACTGGTTTTCCGCTGCACTCCAAACCAGCCGCAAATGCGCGCGTTAATCTCAATCTAGCCATATTTTCTGTAATGCGAGCCATACCTTTTGAAGCTTTAGCTCTAAGCCGTTTCTGTCCAAAAATGAGTTATCTTGAGTATGAAACTTTAATACTCAATTGCTGTTCGATTTATGCACCTAAGCGCAGATGAGTATGATGCTTTATTTTGCCACGTATTCAATCTGATGCTGTAGAATCAAGCACATGTGACGATTCAGTATAGAACTTTATTCCTCTCCCACCATTGAGCTTGTTGCACTGGTCAAAAGGCTGTGGTTAAAGCGAGTGCTTAAGATTACTACGGTGAGATCTGGTAAATTTTTGATTTAGCTTCATCGGTCACAAGATAAATCAACCCATCAGGCCCTTGCACGACTGAGCGCAATCTTTGCCCCAATTCATTTTTTAGCAGCCGTTCTTCTTTAATAATCTTGTCGCCATCAAGCACTAAACGCACCAATGTTTTTTCCTTTAGGCTGGCGAGTAAAATATTATTTTGCCACTGCGGAAATTTATCGCCCGTGTAAAACATAAAGCCCGCGGTGGCAATCGAGGGAACCCACTTGTAGACGGGTTGCTCCATTCCAGCCTTGTGGGTGCCTTCGCCTATTTTGCCGCCGCCGTAATTCTCACCATAGGTAATCACAGGCCAGCCATAGTTTTTGCCCGCCTCATCAATATTGAGTTCATCGCCGCCCTGTGGTCCATGCTCGCCAGTCCATAATACTTTGCTGGTGGGATTAATGGCCGCGCCTTGCATATTGCGATGACCAATAGACCAGATCTCGGGCAAAGCGCCCGCCGTATTAACGAAGGGGTTATCTTGAGGCACAGAACCATCGGCATTAATCCGCACCACTTTGCCTAAATGATTGTCTAATGTTTGGGCGCTATCTTTTTCGCTGTAGCGGTCGCCAAGCGTAATAAACAGCGTGCCGTCAGGCGCCCACACTAAGCGAGAACCAAAATGGTGGCCACTGTTTATTTTGGGTTGCTGACTAAAAACGCGGCTGAGATTTTCAAGCTTGTTGCCATTGAGAGTAGCAACACTCACCGCAGTGCTATTGAGCTCGCTAGCACCACCTTCAGCGGGTTCTGAATAACTGAAATAGATTTTTTTGCTGCTGGCAAAATCTGGTGCAAGCACGACATCGAGTAAACCACCTTGACCCTTGGCGTATAGCGGTGGCAAACCCGTTAAGGGTTCACCCACTTTACCTGCGGCGCTGACAATGCGCATTCTGCCGGTGCGTTCAGTTACGAGCATACTGCCGTCGGGTAAAAATGCCATACCCCAGACATTTTCTAACCCTTGGGCTATGGTTTTTACCTGAATGTTACCCGTTTCCGTTTTGACGATAATGCTTGTTGCGCTAGCAGTTTGCGCGTAAATAGCGGGTGAGCTTGCAACAAGACACAGGGCAAGACTTAAGGTACTGAGCTTCAAGGCCTTTAGCTTCAAGCTGCATAGTTTCTTCAAGCTGCATAGTTTAAAGGTGATCCGTTTCATCGCTATCCTTAGTCACAGTGCTTTCCTAAATGATGGCTCAGAGTAACAAGCCAGCAACCTAAGGGCAATTTCTCGATTTGACCTTGTATCTAAACTCACTGTCTTGTTCCCTTGAGTGCGCGTTGGCTAATGCATTCAAAGGCTAACGTATTAAAACCTTGTTTCACGCATAAACAGCTCAGCGCATGAAAAAGTCTAAGGCCATCGCTAAACCCATAATCACAATAAAACCACGCAGCAAGGGCTGTGAAATACGATAGGCCAGCGCCGCGCCCACATAGCCGCCGATAATCGCCATCACAGCAAGCAGCAACAGATATTGCCCATCGATAACATTGCCCGCGGTATAAACCACTACGGCGATGGCGGTGAGTAGGGCTGAAATGAGATTTTTAAGACCGTTCATCCCATGCAGATTGGTTTGCCCCATCAGGCCAAAGCTCGCGAGCAGTATGATGCCTAAGCCACCATTAAAATAACCGCCATAGATACACACTACCGACAGCATTATCTGTGATGTCATCGGACTTAACATTGGCGTTGAGGTGTTTTCGCCTTGCTCAGCGATTCTACGTTTGAGCAACCAAGGGCCAATGATAAAGGCCGCGGTGGCCAGTAAAATTAGCCAAGGGATCAGTTTTGCGAAGACTTGCTCGCTGGTGGTCAGCAAAATACCCGCGCCAATACTTCCGCCGATTAAGGCAATCAAGATCAGATGCTTAAGGCTAAGACTCGCCGGATATTCGATATCTTTCCTAAAACGCCAAGCACTGGCGATATACCCGGGCAGCAGCGCGGCTGTCCCTGTTGCATTCGCCGCAATCGGTGGAACCCCGACAAACACTAACGCCAAAAGAGTAATAAAACTGCCACCACCGGCAACCGCATTGAGCATGCCGCCTAAAATGCCAGCGAGTGCAATAATAAGCCAGTCCATAGATACCGCTCCTTTGGGCAATGAGAGAGTTAAACTGAGTGCTAAGAATGAGTCTGTTCTCGTGAGTCAATCTAAGTACGTCACCCTAACAGGATGATTTCGATATTGAAAGTCGCGTAATGGATAGTCACACTGCCATTCGTAAATGTGAACACACAGAATGAGTGAACAGGCTCTTACTTGCTTAGTGCTAGGGGACTTGATCCCAAACACCAGACATAAAAATAACTGCAGCTATGGCTTCACTTTGCTCGGTAAAAACATCTTCTCCCCAGCAATTTTGCCCACGTTCTTGATAATAAACTTCAAAGGTACTGAGCATAGGTGTTCGAATGCAATACCAACCATCGAAGGTATTCTTGGCAAAATGCACCCAATGCTGCGCATTGGCTGTTTGGATTTGCTGAATGAGTAATTCATTTTGTGACAGCAAAGCCGCAAGTTCACTCTGGGTGGTGATCTGGTGCTCTGCTTTGATTGCCTCGAGAAGATTTTTAAGTGTAATCATGGTGTCCCTTGCTTTTAGCTGCGAACCTAAACTACTCACTAGCGAATTGCAGCTGCTATTGATGATTGGATCAGCGTCTCATAAATATCAGCTTGGCCAGCAGGAATAAGCTGCCGGTGAATTTCGCGGCGTTTCGCACTGTCGAATAAGCGCTCCGCAATCCAGCCGGTTAAGTAGAGTGAGGACAGGCAGCCACCTGCAGTGGCAATATTGCCATTAATAACCAGAGCGCAGTCTTCCACCTCCACACCCATGGCCACTAATGCGGGTTTGGCATCGGGATGAGTCGTTGCTGAGATATTGTCAAGTAAGCCTAATTTGGCAAAGAAGAATGACCCCGCGCAGATACTGCCAAGCAATTGCCGTGTGGGATCTAATTTAAGGGCGGACATAAACTCAGTATCAGCAAGCGCGGCAGGTACGCCTTTGTAACCACTGCTGAATAATACCACGTCGGCATCAGCGACTTCGGCCACATGACCATCGGTTGCAACCGTCATCCCCAAACTTGATCTATGGCTAGGTTTTGTCCCGAGTACTTTTACTGTCCAATCGGTTTTTGTACGGCCGAGAATATCGCGCATTAAGAAGAAATCGATATCGGTAAATTCATCAAATATCACAATCGCAATCTGGTACATAAGCTTTCCTTTGGCTTTGTGCTGATAGTTGTTTTAGATACGCTTCTTGAATGGTGTAATTAATACCATTGTTTAGCGATTTTTAGGGTTAAGGCTTTTTCGATTTTGCGGGTAAGTGATGCCAATTAACTGCGTATTGATATAGGGCTAAACACTGCGGAATGGTCAGCATTAGGATGATCACATAGCCGATGTTTGAGCTTATGTCTGGTGGATTTGTCGTATTACTGGCCCAATTGATGCCTACATACATCAAGCTCCATACGCAGAATAGGGGGAAGAATCGTTGCCACACTTCTTGTGAGAAAAACCGTAATTTATAGACTTGGCCTTGAAGGCCAATTAATCCCTGCAACATCACCAGCCAATTGATAACATCGTACCAAGCGACAGTGGACATCATAGCCGCGCGGTAATTCATGATTAATTGCAGTACACAAAACCAGAAATAGATCCTCCATGCCCGCATACCTCTCTCCGTGTTATCCATAACCTACAATTTGCCGTGTATTATCGCTTTTTTAAGAGGTAATTTACTGAAATATAGCGGGTTAATCAGGTAATTCATACTAATGAATGAGTGGTGCAATTGATTAGGATTAGCTCTCAAGTCGCAGCGCTAGCTAATTGCTCGATAAACAAAAAGCCCAGAATTATCTTCTGGGCTTTTAAGGTATAAAACTTAGTGCATCAAACTGGAGCATTGATGCTAAGAAGCAACCTTAACCTCTTAGGTTAGAGAACGCTTAAAACACCATTTCTGGTACATGGTCTGGCACGATTAACTTGCCAGCAGTTTTGCTGACGATTTCTTCTACGCTGACACCTGGCGCGCGCTCTAACAGATGGAATGCGCCATCTTTAATCTCGATAAAGGCTAAATCTGTGACGACGCGTTTAATGCAGCCGTAACCAGTCAGCGGCAATTCGCACACGGGTAGCAGCTTAGAATTGCCGTATTTATCGGCGTGCATCATGGTCACGATAATGTTTTCGGCGCCGGCAACTAAATCCATCGCGCCGCCCATGCCTTTGATTAGTTTGCCGGGGATCATCCATGAGGCGATAGAGCCGTTCACATCGACTTCAAAGGCGCCGAGTACAGTTAAGTCCACATGGCCGCCACGGATCATGGCAAAGCTTTCAGCGGATGAAAAAAATGACGCGCCTTTGACTGCGGTAACGGTTTGTTTGCCCGCGTTGATTAAATCGGGATCTATGGTGTCTTCGGTGGGGAATTCGCCCATGCCGAGTAGGCCGTTTTCCGATTGCAGCATGACTTCCATGCCGCTGGGAATATAGTTAGCGACCAGTGTTGGAATGCCGATGCCGAGGTTGACGTAGTAGCCATCTTTTAATTCTTTGGCGACGCGCTGAGCCAGTTGTTCTCTTGATAATGCCATGATATCTATCCTTTCTATTTGGCTTTGACGCTTTGGTCTTTACTCTTAGGTTTTACCCTTAGTTTTTACTTTAGGGAGCTAAGTGCCAATTGCGTTAACTGTGTTTCAAGGTTTTGCCAGCGCCTTTTATTTCGCGGCTTTTACCGTGCGCTGCTCGATACGTTTCTCGAACGTGCCTTGAATAACGCGGTCAACATAGATGCCCGGCGTGTGGATATGATCTGGATCTAGCTCGCCCGGCTCAACAATAAACTCGGCTTCAACCACAGTGATTTTGCCCGCGGTCGCCATCATAGGGTTAAAGTTGGCGGCGGTTTTACGGAATACCAAATTACCCATGGTATCGGCTTTCCATGCGCGCACTAAGGCAAAATCTGCGGTCAGCGATTCTTCTAATACGTAATGGCGGCCTTTGATTTCGCGGGTTTCCTTGCCATCAGCGACTGGCGTGCCGTAACCCGTTGCGGTGAAAAATGCCGGAATACCTGCGCCGCCTGCGCGGATTTTTTCCGCTAGCGTGCCTTGGGGCGTTAAAATTACGTTCAGTTCGCCAGAGAGCATTTGTTGCTCGAAAGTGGCGTTCTCGCCCACGTAAGAGGCTACCATAGTGGCGATTTGGCGATGTTTTAACAGTAAGCCAAGGCCAAAGTCGTCAACGCCAGCGTTGTTTGATATCGCCGTTAAACCGTTAACGCCCATCTTAACCATTTGATTGATCAAGCCTTCGGGAATGCCGCACAGGCCAAAGCCGCCGACCATAATGGTCATGTCGTTTGATAAGCCGTTTAACGCTTCTTCATAGCTGCTGACGACTTTATTGAGTCCTGCCATTGTGATGTCCTTTTATTCTGTAGAAAACGCGCGTTTTAATAACGGTTGTTGGTGTCGTTAATTGTTGTTCTATTTTGCTAACAGGGCTGTGGCCACTTTCGAACCGTTGTTGCGATTCAACTGTGTGCTGATCGCTTGTCCTGCTAACGCGAGTTTTTGTAAATCGATACCCGTTTCGAATCCCATGCCGTGCAGCATATACACTAAGTCTTCGGTGGCAAGATTGCCCGATGCGCCTTTGGCATAGGGACAGCCGCCAAGACCCGCAACCGAGGAGTCAAACACCCGCACACCTAAGTCTAAGCAGGCCAAAATATTAGCGAGTGCTTGGCCATAGGTGTCGTGAAAGTGTAGCGCCAGTTTCTCAATAGGCACTCGTTCACTCACAGTTTGCAGCATTCTACGGGCTTTTTGCGGCGTGCCTACACCGATAGTGTCACCGAGTGATATTTCGTAACAGCCCATTTTGTAAAGGATTTCAGACACACGGGCCACTTCACTGACTGCTATCTCACCTTCGTAGGGGCAGCCGAGCACGCAGGACACATAGCCGCGCACCGGAATATTGTGTTTTTTTGCTAATTCCATCAAAGGGATAAAGCGTTCAATTGACTCTTCTATCGAGCAGTTGATATTGCGCTGACTAAAGCTTTGTGAGGCGGCGCCAAATATTGCCACCTCACTCGCTTTTGCATCCAGTGCCAGTTCAAAGCCTTTAACGTTGGGTGTGAGCGCGCTATACACCACGTCGCTTTGACGCTGTATTTGCTTGAGCACATCGGCAGAATCGGCCATTTGTGGCACCCATTTGGGTGATACAAAACTGCCCGCTTCGATGCGCTTAAGCCCTGCATCAGCCAGTGATTCAATCAAGGCGATTTTAGCTGCCGTCGGCACTGCGACTTCGTTTTGCAGGCCGTCGCGCGCGCCCATCTCGAAGATGCTAACCCTGTCTTTGGCGTTCGCCGCTTGGCTTAGATTGACTAACGACATCTTAGGCTTCCTTGGTCGCGGTTGGCTCGTCGTCAGATACGAGCGGCGCTTCACTTAGCGGCTCAACGTTAAGCAAGGTTGCGCCATCGGTGACCAGCTCGCCTGCCTTAAAGTAGAATTCACTGACTATGCCATCAAAGGGCGCTTCGATTGTGTATTCCATCTTCATGGCTTCCATCACTAGCAAACCTTGGCCCGCTTTCACTTGTGTGCCGACATCGACTAAATGGGTCACGACAGTACCGTTCATGGGCGCTTTTAACTTGTCAGCATTACTGGCTTGTTCTTCGACCACTAAAGTTTGCACTGCTTTGAAGTGGTAACTGCCAGAGGATAAAAACAGTGTAAAGTCATCACCTTGGGCACTTACTGGCACTTTACTCTTATGGCCGTTGATTTCGGCGAGCAGTAAGTCTTGTTTCAGCTCGCCGTTTAGCAACCAATCTTGACCGTGCAGTGGCAGCTGATACATGCCGCCTAAATCGAGCATCACTAACTGCTGCAATTCATGGGCGTCATCGAGCAGGGCAATATTGTGCTGACTACAACTGTTGAGTCTAAAACCGCTCACTTGACCCCAAGGCGAGTAAGGATCGGCACTGTTGATCGCTTGCGCTTTGGCGGTTTCTTTACGGGCAAGTACTTGATATAGCGCGGCAAAGGCAAGCGCAGTATCAGCTTCGCTTGAAGCTGTGCCAATCAGGGTATCGCCATAACGGCCAATAAAGTCAGTGCTAAAGTCGGCATTGGCAAACGCTGGGTGTTCGGCAATGTTCGCTAAAAACTCAATGTTGTGCTTAAGACCGCTGATTTGATACGACTCTAAGGCATGCACTAAACGCTGCAAGGCGCGCGGGCGCGATTCATCCCAGACGATAAGCTTGGCAATCATAGGATCGTAGAAGTTACTGATCACATCATTTTCGCGAATGCCCGAATCGATACGGACAAACTTGCTTTGCTCGGGTTCACGCAAAAAGTTGAGCTTACCGCTGGCGGGTAAAAATTCATTTTGCGGATCTTCGGCGTAGATACGCACTTCAAAGGAATGGCCGTGAATACGCACTTCATCTTGCTTAAGGGGCAGTGGCTGACCGCTGGCGACCAGCAATTGCCATTTGACTAAATCTTGGCCTGTGACCATTTCAGTCACGGGATGCTCAACCTGCAGACGGGTGTTCATCTCCATGAAATAGAAGCTATTGTCCGTATCTAACAGAAACTCTACCGTTCCCGCGCCAACATAATCGATGGCTTTAGCTGCCGTGACGGCCGCATCACCCATTTGGGCGCGCAGTGCATCGCTTAAGCCTGGTGCTGGTGCCTCTTCGACCACTTTTTGGTGGCGACGTTGAATCGAGCAGTCGCGATCCGATAAGTAAATCGCGTTACCAAAGGTGTCGGCAAACACTTGTACTTCGACGTGGCGCGGCTGGCGTAAATAACGCTCCATCAATAACTTATCGTTACCAAAAGAAGAGGCCGCTTCACGGCGCGCCGAGTTAACGGCTTCCATGATTTCGCCTTCATTCTCGACGATACGCATGCCTTTACCGCCGCCGCCATACGCCGCTTTAATCAGCATAGGGAAGCCGATTTTCAGTGCCTCGGCTTTTAAGGTCGCGTCGGTTTGGTCATCGCCGTGGTAACCGGGCACTAAGGGCACGTTTGCCGCCGTCATAATAGATTTAGCGGCGCTTTTGCTGCCCATGGCATCGATAGCATCACTGCCTGGGCCAACAAAGGCGATGCCTGCTGCTTCACATTTACGGGCAAAGTCGGCGTTTTCAGATAAGAAACCATAACCAGGGTGAATGGCTTGGGCGCCGGCTTTTTTGGCGATGTCGATAATCAAATCGCCCTTTAAATAGGAGTCTGCCGGCGCACTGCCACCTAGATAGAAAGATTCGTCGGCCATGGCGACATGGCGCGCTTCTTTATCGGCATCGGAATATAGGGCAACGGTGCGAACACCCATGGCATGGGCGGTTTTGATGATGCGACAGGCGATTTCACCGCGGTTAGCAATCAATAGCTTGGTAAACATTTGCTTGGTTAACATCAAAGGGCTCCTTGGGTATCACTTGGCTTTTGCGTGGGGGGAGTTGAGAGCGCTTGTTGCCAATTAGGCAGACGTTTCTCAAAAAAGGCGTTTAAGCCTTCTTGGCCCTCGGTTGATACCCGAATGCGGGCGATACGCTCGCTAGTGTAATCAATGGTGTTTTGGTCTATCACGCCATCTTCAAGGCGTGATAATAAGGTTTTTACCCATGCCATGCCCTGTGGGCTATTCGCTAGTAGCGCCTCAATCATCGGCTTTGCGGCGGCGTCTAAGTCATCGCTGATCTCATGAATGACATTAAGCTTTAATGCGGTGTCTGCACTAAAACGCTCAGCCGTTAACATGTAGCGGCGCGATGCGCGGTTACCCATAGCGCGGGCAACGTAAGGGCTTATCACCGCAGGAATTAATCCGAGTTTAACTTCGCTCAAACAAAAACTGGCGCGCGTTGTGGCGATAGCGATATCGCTGGCGCAAATCAGCCCCAGTGCGCCGCCAAAAGCTGCGCCTTGCACTAGTGCAATGGTGGGCTTAGGAAAAGTATCTAAATCGTGCATCAGTTTCGCTAAGGCTTTGGCATCCGTTAGGTTTTGCTCAAAGTCCATTTGGGCTTGCTTGCGCATCCAATTGAGATCGGCGCCGGCGCTGAAGTTTTTGCCGTTCGCTTTAAGCACCAGCAGTTGGCAATCCTTATGCTCAGCAAAATAGCCAAGGACGCTAATCATCTCGCTAATCATCACTTCATCGAAGGCGTTGTGTACTTCCGCTCGGTCAAGAATAAGCTCGGCAACGCCGTCATTGAGCGTGTAACTCACGTGCTGCAAGTTGCTTAATTCCTGTGGCGTTATTGGTAAATTTGTCATAACTGTTTCCCTATCTTATTGATTTGCTGTGTATACGTATGGTTTACATACGGAACACACCAAAACGGGTGTCTTCGATAGGGGCATTTAATGCCGCTGATAGGGCAAGGCCGACCACATCGCGGGTTTGCGCTGGGTCAATAATGCCGTCATCCCATAAACGGGCGCTGGCATGATACGGATGACCTTCTTTGTCGTACTGGGCGACAATCGGCGCTTTAAAGGCTTTTTCATCCTCAACTGACCAATCTTCGCCTTTACGGGCTAAACCGTCGCGGCGCACTGTGGCGAGAACGCCAGCCGCTTGCTCGCCGCCCATCACAGAGATACGGGCGTTAGGCCACATCCACATCATGGTCGGTTCGAACGCGCGGCCACACATGCCGTAGTTACCCGCGCCGTAGCTGCCGCCGATAATCACAGTAAATTTAGGCACATTGGCACAAGAAACCGCGGTTACCATCTTAGCGCCATGTTTAGCTATGCCTTCGTGTTCGTACTTTTTACCCACCATAAAGCCAGTGATATTTTGCAGGAACAGCAACGGAATTTTGCGCTGGCAGCACAGTTCAATAAAGTGCGCGCCTTTTTGCGCCGACTCTGAGAACAGAATGCCGTTGTTGGCGACAATGCCGACTGGGTAGCCGTGAATACGGGCAAAACCGCACACTAAGGTGGCGCCATAGTTGGCTTTAAACTCATCAAAATCAGAATCATCGACGATACGGGCGATCACTTCTTTGACATCAAAAGGCTTTTTAAGATCGGTGCCGACAATGCCGTACAGTTCGCTAATGTCAAATCTTGGCGGCTTGACTGGGCTCAGCAGTGATTTGATTTCTTTTTGATGATTAAGGCGTGATACCGCGCGGCGGGCAAGCTCCAGCGCGTGCTCATCGTTTTGCGCTAAATGGTCCGCCACGCCGGAAATTTTGGTGTGCACTTCGGCGCCGCCCAGTTCTTCGGCGCTAACTTCTTCGCCAGTGGCCGCTTTTACTAATGGCGGGCCCGCTAAGAAAATTGTGCCTTGATCTTTTACGATAATGGATTCATCCGCCATGGCAGGCACATAAGCACCACCTGCAGTACATAAACCCATCACCACTGCAATTTGGGGGATGCCTTTGGCGGACATTTGCGCTTGGTTGTAAAAGATGCGGCCGAAATGGTCGCGGTCGGGGAAAACTTCATCTTGGCGGGGCAGGTTAGCGCCGCCCGAGTCGACTAAATAAATACAAGGCAAGTGACAACGGCTGGCAATATCTTGGGCGCGAAGGTGTTTTTTGACGGTAATCGGGTAGTAAGTGCCGCCTTTCACTGTGGCGTCGTTGGCGATGATCATGCATTCCACGCCACTCACACGGCCGATGCCGGCAATAATGCCCGCTGCGGGCACTTCTTCGTCGTAGACTTCAAACGCGGCAAATTGCGACAGTTCTAAAAAGGGTGAACCTGCATCGAGCAACTTTTCAACCCGTTGACGTGGGAGTAATTTACCGCGAGATAAATGGCGCTCCAGCGCCACAGGGCCGCCGCCGAGTTCGATTTTATTGAGTTTAGTTTTAAGATCGGCCACTAGGGCGGCCATATCGTCGGATTTTGCTTTAAATTCATCGCTACGGGCGTTGATACGACTGCTTATTTGCGTCACTTTGATTGTCCTTATAAAGCGGAAACTCGGTATCACCTTGCTCTAATGGGTGGCGCAAACTGTAAATTACAGTGAGGGGCTACCCATTCACTTGTGAGAGATTATTGGAACTCGCGTTATTTCGACTCATTGAACAGTTCGCGGCCAATCAGCATGCGGCGAATTTCTGAGGTACCAGCGCCGATTTCATACAGCTTGGCATCGCGCAGTAAGCGGCCTGTGGCGTATTCGTTGACATAGCCGTTACCGCCGAGCAGTTGAATTGCATCCAGTGCCATTTTGGTGGCGAGTTCTGCGCTATAAAGAATGGCGCCAGCGGCATCTTTACGGGTAGTTTCACCGCGATCGCAGGATTTTGCCACTGCATACACGTAGGATTTGGCGGCATTCATGCCTGTGTACATGTCGGCTAACTTGCCTTGTACCAGTTGGAATTCACCAATCGATTTACCAAATTGCTCACGCTCGTGGATGTAAGGTACAACGATATCCATACAAGCGTTCATGATCCCCAGCGGGCCGCCAGATAGCACGACGCGCTCGTAATCTAAGCCGCTCATCAGCACTTTTACGCCGTTGTTGAGGCCACCTAAAATGTTTTCTTCTGGCACTTCCACGTCTTCAAACACTAATTCGCAGGTGTTAGAGCCGCGCATGCCGAGTTTGTCGAGCTTTTGCGCTTGGCTAAAACCTTTCGAATCACGCTCAACGATAAAGGCGGTAATACCGTGCGCGCCTTTGGTTAAGTCGGTTTTCGCATAAATCACATAGGTGTGCGCATCGGGACCGTTAGTGATCCACATCTTGTTGCCGTTTAAGATGAATCGGTCGCCTTCTTTGCGGGCATGCAACTTCATCGAAACCACGTCTGAGCCTGCGTTTGGCTCACTCATGGCCAGCGCGCCAATATGTTCACCACTGACCAGTTTTGGCAGATACTTGGCTTTTTGCGCAGCATTACCGTTACGGTTGATTTGATTGACACACAGGTTTGAGTGGGCGCCATAACTTAGGCCGATAGAGGCCGATGCGCGGGAGATTTCTTCCATCGCCACGACGTGGGCAAGGTAGCCCATGTTCGCGCCGCCAAACTCTTCGGGTACGGTTACGCCGAGCAGTCCCATTCCTCCTAGCACAGGCCAAAGTTCATTGGGGAAGGCGTTGTCGTGATCCACTTTCGCGGCAATTGGAGCGATTTCATTCGCGGCAAAATCCTGTACTGCATCGCGCAGCATATCGACGTCTTCGCCTAGACCAAAATTCAGACTTGTGTAGAGAGAGTTCATTGCTTGTGTCCTTTCAGATGTTCTAATTTCAGATGGTTAAACTCTGATGTTTAAATTTATAGTTTTTATGATTTTTAGGTGCTTGAGTCTTTTAAATCTTGTATTTAATCCTAGTGCTAACATCCTGCGTCTTGAGATGCGCGAGCCAATCATATTGACTTGATCTTGTTGTCACTGGGATTTAGGCTTTTGCCGTTTTGTTATCTTCTAAGGCTAAGCGGCATTGCTGCTCGGCGGAATTGAGTTCCATCAACACGACTTTAATGTCGTCCATTTGCTGCTGTAGGGCGGATTTCTTTTCTTCCACTAGCGCCAGCATGGTATTGAGCTGTGAGGTGCTGCTCTTGTCGGCATCGTACAATTCGAACAAACGACGGGTTTCTGCCAAAGAAAAGCCCAAGCGTTTACCGCGAAGAATGAGCTTGAGGCGCACTCTGTCTTTGAGGCTATAAATACGGGTTTGGCCGCGGCGTTTAGGCTTAAGTAAACCTTGGTCTTCGTAAAAACGAATACTACGAGTAGTGATATCAAACTCTTTTGAGAGATCACTGATCGAGTAAGTCGTTTGTGGTGTGTTCGTTGCGCTCATTCATGCACCCTAAATAATCAGTTTTAAGCAAGATATATGAAGTTTACGTAAAGGTAAAGATTTTGACTTTTATTCTGTTGCCATAAAAGTGTCAATCCCAATTGCCATCAGCCTGTGCGGCCAGATTAAAACGGGTGCTTTAAATTAGTGTTCTCACATAAAACCACATATCTTTTCTGGTTATAGGCTAACGTCTAATAGTGGGCTGGATGCCCCCCTGTTAATAATGGCTGTTGGAAGGGGTAGTTATTGCGGCTGACGATTTTAGCCGCAGTCCTGATTGGAGGACATATGTTGACCGAACAGCAAAATGCATCTGTAGCGCAAGCCGCAAATCAAAAACAGAACCAACAAAAACATCAAGCGTTGCACCAAGCATCCTTGCTTAATAAAGCCGAATTCTGGGGAGAAGCGGCGAAGACGCTCGATTGGATTAAGCCGGCGCACACTGTGCTCGATGAATCACAGGCGCCGTTTTATCACTGGTTCGCCGATGGTGAGATGAACACTTGTTACAACGCCGTCGACCGCCATGTGTTGGCCGGGCGCGGTGATCAAGTGGCAATCCAGTACGTGAGCCCAGTAACGGACACTGAATACGGCATTAGCTACGCGGAGCTACAGGCTCAAGTGAGCCGACTTGCGGGCTTTATGCAATCAATTGGTATCGGGAAGGGCGACCGTGTGGTGATTTATATGCCTATGGTGCCGGAAACCGCCTTCGCTATGTTGGCTTGTGCCCGCATAGGTGCGATTCATTCTGTGGTTTTTGGTGGCTTTGCTGCCAATGAACTCGCGACTCGGATTAACGATGCCAAACCTAAATTGGTCTTGTCGGCATCTTGCGGCATCGAGCCCTCTGGCGTCATTCCTTATAAACCTTTGCTAGATAAAGCGTTAGCTCAGTCAGTGCATCAGGTTGATCACTGCCTGATTTTAAATCGCAGCCAGTATCAGGCTGATTTACTTGAGGGCCGTGACTTAGATTGGCAAGCTGCATTAGCTACTGCGCCTAAGGCCGATTGTGCCGCGCTTAAGGCCACTGATCCCTTGTATGTGCTTTATACCTCAGGCACCACGGGTCAGCCTAAAGGTGTGGTGCGCGATAATGGCGGCCATGCTGTGGCTCTGGCTTGGTCGATGCAACATATTTACGATATTCAAGCGGGCGATGTGTTTTGGGCCGCGTCTGATGTGGGCTGGGTTGTGGGTCACTCTTACATAGTGTACGGACCACTGCTGGTGGGCGCCACAACCTTAATGTATGAAGGTAAACCAGTGGGTACGCCCGATCCCGGCGCATTTTGGCGCACGATTGCCAAATATAAAGTTAAAAGCTTCTTCACCGCGCCGACGGCCATTCGCGCGATCAAGCGTGAAGATCCTGATGGTGAGTATTTACAAGGCGTTGATTTAACCTGTCTTAAAAATGTGTTTTTGGCAGGTGAACGTTGCGATCCCGATACTTTAGTTTGGGCACATACTAAACTCGCTAAACCTGTTATCGATCACTGGTGGCAAACCGAAACGGGTTGGCCAGTCGCGGCAAATTTGATGGGCACAGCGCCCGTCGCCATTAAGCCTGGTTCGCCCGCTTTACCTGTGCCGGGTTATGCGGTTGAAGTGGTGGACGAATTGGGTGAGCAAGTTGCGCCCAATACTTCAGGTAATGTGGTGATTAAATTGCCTCTACCGCCGGGAACCTTAACGACACTGTGGCAAAATGATCAACGCTATCAAGATAGTTACTTGTCTATGTATCCAGGTTATTACTTAACTGGCGATGCGGGTTATACCGATGAAGACGGCTATCTTTACATTATGAGTCGTATCGATGACATCATAAATGTAGCAGGACACAGGCTATCGACCGGACGTTTTGAAGAAGTATTGTGTCAACACCCTGATGTGGCTGAAGCGGCGGTAATTGGGGTTGATGACCAGCTTAAAGGCCAAGTTCCCCTCGGATTAGTGGTACTCAAGAAAGGCGTGACGATCAGCGATGAAGAGCTGCATAAACAGTTAATTACGCTAGTACGCCAAGAAATTGGTCCTGTCGCCTCCTTTAGGTTAGTGAGTGCGATTCAAAAATTGCCTAAAACGCGCTCAGGGAAGATTCTACGCGGTACTATGCGAAAAATTGCCGATAATCAGCAATATACTGCACCTGCGACCATAGAAGATCCACAAACCTTAGAGCTAGTACGCACCGCACTCACTCGCATGGGTTATGCTGATGCTTTAGTGTAAGAAATAGAGCGTAAAGGCTTTTATAGAAAGAATGTAAAGGTCTTATTGAGAGTAGAAATATCAAGGCGATAGTAAACTGACCAAGCTTGCTATCGCCGTTTTGTTTACGATACTTTTATTCAGTTAGGATCAGAGATTGAAGTTTCTACCTTAAATTTGCTAGTCTTGCAGGCTCATCATGAGCAGCTATTACGTACTGTTATCATGTACAGCTATATCACCTACAGTTTTTACGGTAATCACATGGCTTAGGGACGACCCTAAATACGCCTAATCTAACATGGGGACGACCCCTTTATGGGAGTTCACTATGAGTTGGTTCTTATTAGTCCTTGCGGGTTTATTCGAAATTGGTTGGGCCATAGGGCTTAAATATACCGAAGGTTTCACGCGTTTGTGGCCAAGTATCTTTACAGTGGCGTCAATGGCCGTGAGTGTATTGTTACTCGGACTCGCAGTTAAGCAACTACCTATCGGTACGGCTTACGGCGTGTGGGTCGGTATTGGCGCTATGGGCACAGCTATCGCGGGAATTATCCTGTTGGGAGAAGGAGTTAGCTTACTTAAAATTGCCAGTTTGATACTGATATTACTGGGCGTTTTAGGGCTTAAACTCGCAAACTAAGTTGTCGATAAACGTGCCAATACAAGTATCACTTGGGCTAAGTCCTAACTAACCCGTTTCGCAATACGGGATTGGCAATCTCACTGTAATCGAGATTGCCAATCGTATGCATCGCCTTTTCTCTCTGGTAATTAAGTTACAAAGATCGGTATAATTACCCCTCAAAATTGGTTAGCTCTAACCTCTGTGACCCGTGGGAATTATATAATGCAAAACCACAGCAATCTTAATGATATCGGCGTAATTGGCCTTGGCGTTATGGGTAAAAACCTCGCGCTAAACATCGCGGATAACCAATATCACGTCAGCGCATTTGACCTCGATCCTGTTAAAGTTAATGGTGTTATACAGCAAGAAAAACAGGAACGCGCTGGACTCGAACCTCGCATTCTTGGCTGTGCTAATCTTACCGAAATGTTAGCCAGTCTCACAAAACCCCGCATTCTTGTGCTTTCTGTTCCCGCGGGTGCCCCCGTCGATGGTGTCTGTAGTGCCTTGATTTCTGCCGGAATTGAGTCCGATGATATCGTTATCGATACTGGTAACAGCCTATGGACTGACACTGTTGAGCGTGAAGCGCGCTACAAAGGTCAGTTTGTATTTTTCAGCTCTGCGGTTTCGGGCGGTGAAGTCGGTGCGCGTTTCGGTCCATCACTTATGCCAAGCGGCGATATCGATGCATGGCATCACGTCGCGCCGATTTGGAAAGCGATTGCCGCTAAGGTTGATGCGAGTACAGGTTTGCCCATAGAGCGCTTTGAGCCGGGTAATCCAGTGACAGAAGGCGAGCCATGCACGACTTATATTGGTCCTGCGGGTTCTGGCCATTACGTGAAGATGGTGCACAACGGTATAGAATACGCTGACATGCAGTTGATTTGCGAAGCCTATCAAATGCTGCATGACGGTTTAGGCATGAGCGCTGCAGAAGTGGGCGATGTGTTTGAATGCTGGAACAAAGGCAGCTTAAACAGCTATTTGATGGGGATCAGTGCCGAAGTATTAAAACAAGCCGATCCATTAACGGGTAAACCGCTGGTGGAAATGATCTTAGATAAAGCGGGCCAAAAAGGCACGGGTTTGTGGACGGCCGTGAGCAGTTTACAAATTGGCTGTCCGGCGCCTACGATTGCTGAAGCTGTATATGCGCGTGCCATAAGTACCCAAAAATCCTTACGTCTACAACTCAGCCAGAAATTGGCTGGGCCAAATGCACCTGCTATCGATGATGCGCAAAAAGCGCAGTTGATTGAGGCTCTAGAAAGCGCGTTATATTGCGCGAAAGTGTGTTGTTACGCCCAAGGCTTCCAGTTGATGGCGATGACGGCCCATGAGCAAAAATGGCAGTTAGACTTTGCTGAAATTGCAAAAATTTGGCGTGCGGGTTGTATTATTCGCGCGACTTTCTTGCAATCAATCACTCAAGCCTACGAAGATAATGCCGATCTTAGCAATCTGTTGATGGCCGACAGTTTTGCGTCAGCCTTATCTGAACAGCAAGGCCTGTGGCGCACTGCGGTAGCGACAGCGGTAATGCAAGGCATTCCTGCACCATGTATTAGTTCGGCACTGGCGTATTATGACAGTTACCGCTGCGAAACATTACCAGCGAACTTGCTCCAAGGTCAGCGTGACTTTTTCGGCGCTCACACCTTCGAGCGGATCGATACCCCAGCAGGCGAGAAATATCACTTAGATTGGAGCGCTAAAGAGCGCACCTTAGCTAAGGTTTAAGTCTAAGGTTTAAATTTCAGGTTTAGCCTGTTATTGAAATGAAAAACGCCCCTTATTGAGGGGCGTTTTTACTTATGGTCGATGATTTTAATAAGGGCATACACTTGGTTACTTCACCTTATTTAAAGCCACTAAAACCAAACCTGAAGCTTGAAGTCCTAAGCATTCAGCTCAGATGAAAAGGCGATCAGCTTTTGCCAGAGTGCTTGGGCGACAGGGCCCAAAGGTGAGTGGGGTTTTCGCATCACGTAGTAATCGAGTTGAATGTTGTTTTGTCTTTCGCGTAGATCAAGTGCAATTAATTCGCCTTGTTTGAGTGAATCTTCAATCATATAGTGCGGCAGTTTGCCCCAGCCCATGCCACTTTGAATAAGCATTTTCTTGGTATAAAAATCATTAACATACCAACGTCGTTGCCCCGCTTGTACCCCAAACTCAATATTCGCAGTGCCTGAGCCCGTATCTTGGATCACGATTTGGTATTCGTTAACGAGTTCTCGTGCGTAGGTCAGTGTCGGGTGACGCTCAAGCATGCGCGGTGCGGCAACATCGAGCAGGCTACCGGAAAAAAGATAGGCTAATTCTAAATGGCTCGAACGTATGGGTTCAATTCCGCCCGCAGAGATGATGATGTCAGCTTTATCTTGATTCAGCGCTTCGAGTGCACCGGTTAAAAATTCTTGTTTGAGAATAATTTGGGTATAGGGAAACTCATTTTGAGTCAGCTCTAAAATCGGTAGAATTCGAGCGAGATTGAAAGAAGCTTCAAAAGCTAAGGTGATACTCGCTTCGTTGCCTTTGGCTAAATGCTTCGCCACTTGCTTCATTTCTTGCGCTTCATTCAGTACTCGCTGGGTATGTTGCAGCAGTTTTCGGCCCTGCTCTGTGATGGCGAGTCGATAACCTTCGCGATTAAACAGGATAAGATCGAGTTGGGATTCTAACTGTTTGATACTTTGGCTAATGGCGGGTTGGGTTTTATGTAGCTTGTCACTGGCTGCTTTGAGTGAGCCTGCCTCAGCCACGGTTTTAAACATCAGCAGTTGGTCTAAGGTCACTGGGATTACTCGTAAGTAATAAATTATTAGTTTAGGAGATATTAGATTTTATTCCATATTTATTTATCTTTTATCGGCTCATAATCGATTCCATTCTCGCTCGTCGTCTGCGAATTTATGTTCAGGATAGACGGCAATATCACGTTTAATGGGGTGTGTGCGATGCAATTTTCAAACTTATGTGATACTAAGGGTCAAAGTATCAATGGCTTAGTTGCAGAGGTTGATACACAGAAGTTATTCCTTTGTGCCAATACACTTAATCGCGCCGCTGCAACCGTTACATTGGCGATGAGCATAGTGTTTTTCATCTCGGGATTTGCCAAGTTATTTGGCGTGTCTATGGTCCATGTTCCGTTCACATTAATGAATCTTCCCACCGGATTTGGTTATTTTATTGGTTTGATGGAAGTGATTGGTGCCCTTGGGTTGTGTCTACGTGACTACCGAGTGCTATCGGCGAGCGGTTTATTGGCGATTATGATGGGGGCGATTTATTTCCACTTTAATTATGAAGCGCCGATTAATGCACTGTCGGCATTGAGCTTATCGGCAGGACTCTTTCTGATTATTAAACTGGATGAAATTGTTGCGCGTTTAGTGCGATTTCAGCGGCAGTTGGCGCTGAGTCGCTCCGCATTTTAAGCGATAAAATTGAGTCTGAAGTCAATCGTACAGTTATAAGTTTACCAACATGAGAAAACCTTGATGCAAGTTAACGCGAGTCGAATGCCTGTGCTATTTGTGCCCCATGGTGGTGGCCCTATGCCTTTGTTGAATGATGCCAATCATAATGAGTTACGTGCTTTTTTAACCTCAGTGACTGCGCCCATTCCAACCCCTAAGGCGATTGTGCTGATAACCGCCCATTGGGAAGAATCTGTGGTGACCTTATCGAATAGCCCTAAGCCCGGAATTTTATACGATTATTATGGCTTTCCGCCTGAAGCGTACCAGTTAACGTATCCTGCACTGGGTGAGCCAGAATTAGCCGCACAGATTGCGAATATGCTCGTGGATAAGGGGATCGCGGCTCGCTTAGATAGCGAACGCGCATTTGACCACGGCACCTTTGTACCACTTAAGTTGATGTATCCCGAGGCGAATATTCCCGTAGTACAAATGTCGTTAGTCCGCAGTCTCGATCCTGAGACCCATATAGCGATTGGCGAAGCTTTAGCGCCGCTGCGGGACCAAGGGGTGTTGATAGTGGGCTCAGGGATGTCATTTCACAATATGCGGGCGTTTTTCTCAAGCGATCCCTCGGTACAAAGCCGCAGCGCAGAGTTTGAATATTGGCTGACGCAAACATTAACCGCAAGTGATAGTTCTGCTGAGGTAAAAACAGCATTAACTCATTGGCAATCAGCCCCAGAAGCGCGGTTTAGCCATCCGCGGGAAGAACATTTATTGCCTCTGCATGTGTGTTTCGGTGCAGGTCACAGTGATTCATCCCAAGCTTTGTGTAATTTTAACGGCATTATATTAAATACACTGATCTCAGGCTATATCTGGCCATAGTCTGGCAATAGTCTGATGTTGGATTGCCGTGGCTGAACATGGCAGTAAACCTAAGGCTAAGCATATTCAGCCAATAAAAAAGGTTCGTATCTATTGAGGATACGAACCTTTTTCGTATTTAGGATTAAGCTGCGGCTGCTTGTAGCGACCAATTGATTAGCCTAGCGGTGTGACTCTTATGCGGTAAACACTAAACCCACGCTAAACAAGGTACTGAAAATCATGGTTAACTTAGCCGTGCGGCCGAGTAACGGATTTAATGCTTCACCGGACACCGCATAGAAATCGCTGCTGAGTTTACGGGCGATAAGCAGTGATAAGCCCGCAAGTAATACTGGTAACCCAGGTAAAATCCCCATTAGAAAGCCTGCAATCACTAAGCCGAAAGGCAGGTAAATCAGCGCTTGATACAACACTTTTGATTGTGCTTCGCCGATACGTACTGCCAATGTGTGTTTGCCCGCTTGGGTGTCGGTGCGAATATCGCGGGTGTTATTCACCAGCATGATAGCCGCATTGAACAGCCCAATGGCGCAGCCTAATAACCAAGCATTGATTGTTGTATCTCCCGCCTGCAGATAATAACTCCCCACGACGGCCACTAATCCAAAAAAGATAAAGGCCGCGACTTCGCCCAGCCCATGGGAAGCGAGGGGATAGGGGCCACCACTGTAACCGAGTGCACCTAAAATGGCGGCCGCGGCGAGAATCGCGATAGGCCAGCCTCCGTGCCAAATTAAATAGGAACCCACTGCAAGCGCCATTAATAGGCAAAATATCATGGCATTGCGGACGCTCGTTGGTGGAATTAAACCACTTTGTGTCACGCGAACGGGTCCTAAGCGTTCGGCCGTGTCTATGCCGTTTTTAAAGTCAAAATAGTCGTTAGCGAGATTGACGGCAATTTGTAATAGCACAGCGCACAGCATAGAAGTGGCAGCGATTAACCAGCTGTAACTCTCAAGATGCAGGGCGAGAATATTGCCTATCAATAGGGGACCTATGGCCGCGGGTAGCGTACGGGGTCTTATAGCTAAAATCCAAGGATTCATGGCGTCCAGTCGTTATTGGTAAATGGGAATGGTATCGA